>Ga0209026_1000183_pt1 | contig 92067 bp, 90 predicted proteins | sample AraplaCL_Col_mCL_FD_184262 | JGI IMG/M metagenome (GOLD analysis project Ga0209026, IMG submission 184262) | Arabidopsis root microbial communities from the University of North Carolina, USA - plate scrape CL_Col_mCL (SPAdes) (version 2) | ecosystem: Host-associated > Plants > Roots >...
CCCTTCAAGCCCAAGCCAAAGCCCAGAACCACCAATCAGCATCGCAGCCAATCTAGGAAACACCAGAGCGAGAGACTTCGTCGCCAGCAGCGCCGCCGCCCTCGTCAGTGATCGGGCTTATAGACCCTACCTCCGAACCAAGTCAACACTCATACTGTAAAAATTCTGACATTTTTGTAAGTACTTGATATACAACTTGTTTTTGTGGATGGCAGCAGATGGGAGGGAAATTTCTTCTTGGAAGCTCCGAAAATCTTGTCCAAACGGTCAAAATTTTCGCGATTGCCCGCTTGCCTCCGGCTTCTTTCGAAGATGCCGCTTCTCCAACCTGTCCGGCACGTCCACCAGAGCCGTCGAACGGAGGATGAGCCATGGTTGCGCCCCTTGCACGCAAACCCCCAGAAAACCCGAGATTTTACATGAGCTCTCTGCTATATATTAGAGAAGGGAGGAGACAATGCACACAACAAGACCGGAAAGCATTATCGAAGTCAGTTTCGACAGCGCCAATGGACGACGCGCACTCGGTATCATGAACATGCGCCAGGCATTGGATCTGCCCGATCTGCCGAGCTTTACCTATACGCATCCGGATCCGCTGAAGGCGGCCGCCGGCATCGTGCTCAGCCAGGAAGAGCTCAGGCGATTCATGACCTGCCACTGAGCGGGCACGCGCGCGCAACGCACCGATCGCGCGTTAGCGCGGTTGTCGGATAGTCACGCCTGTTTCAGGCTGCTTTTCTTTCCATCATCGCCAGCGGCAGCAGGACGACGGCACTCAGCCCGCCTCCTTCGCGATCCTCGAGACAGAGCGCTCCGCCCTGCGCGTCGAGAATCTGGCGAACGATCGCCAGGCCGAGACCACTGCCGCCGAGATCGCGATTGCGCGATTCTTCCAGCCGCACGAAGGGTTCGAGCACCTCCTTGCGCCGCTCCGCGGGGATGCCCGGCCCACGATCGCCGACGACGATGGCACCCTGCTCACCGCGACGCTCGACCGCGATATCGGCCCTGCCGCCGTAACGCAGCGCGTTATCCATGAGATTGTCCAGCACTCGCACCAGAGCAGTCTCCGTCATCGTCACGGCTATCGGCTGCCCGACCGGCGTGAAGCCGACGAGATCCTGCTCGTCCTGCCGTTCGGCGAGATGACCTCGAACGGCCGCATCGAGATCGACAACATTCTTACCATCCGAGACGACGGTGCTGCGGGCAAAGCCGAGCGCATCCTCCACGAGCCGCTGCATGGCTTCCACATCAGCGATCGCCCGATCGCGATGCGGCGTTTCCGGCATCATTTCCATGCGCAGCCGAAAACGGGTGAGATAGGTCCTCAGATCATGCGAAATCGCCCCGAGAATCAAGGTGCGATTGCTGACCAGAGCGGCGATGCGCAATTGCATGGCGTTGATCGCCTTGATCAGCATGCGCAATTCGCAGGCTCCCCTTTCCGGAATATGAACCGGCTGCAAGCCATTGCCGATCGAGTTGACGGTACGGGACAGGCGCGTCAAGGGCCGGGTTTCCCGTGCCACCGCGACGATGGCGATGACTGCGACCAGCATGCCGAGGACGCCCGAGATAAGGCCGATGGGAATGCCGTTCAATCGCACCGTCGGCGTGTCGGGCAGGCTGAAGACGGCAACCTTGCCGCCGGCAACGCCGATCGACACTTCCATGATCCTGTCCGGCGCACCGATGGAGAACCAGCTCTGCGGCTTTTCGGAGAGCGAACGCATGTTGAAATAGCGATTGCCGAGGGCGATCGCCGCAAATTCGCGGGCGAGCTTGTCGATAAGCGTCAGATCGGACGCCTCCTCCCGACCGAGAGCCGGCAGATCGGCCAGGTGGATCGCCAGGCCATTGGCATTCAATGCCCGCACGGCTGCCTGCTGCGCCTCAGGCGGAATGGCATCGAGAAGACGGATCGCGGTCTTCACCTGCTTGGCGGGCGACCGCTCCGGATTGAACGGCGTATCCGGCCTCAGCTGCGCGGCCGCAAAGGCCGCAAGCTGAATGATGAACAGCGCCACGGCGACGATCATGATGATGCGGGCGACCAGACCGAGTTTCAGCATGGTTCAGACATCCTTCACGTCCATTGTGAGGAGATAGCCGGCATTGCGCACGGTGGTGATGATCTGAGCACCGTCCGGCAGACAATGGCCGAGCTTGGTACGCAGGCGGGAGACCGTAACATCGATCGTGCGGTCGAAAGGATCGGCGCCGCGGCCACGGGTCCAGTCGAGCAATTGCTCGCGCGACAGCACGCGGCGCGGCCTTTCGAGAAAACAGACCAGCAGATCGAACTCCGCGGTCGTCAGGTGCACGACGCGCTCTCCATCCATCTCGATCACCCGGCCGTCGAGATCGACGGTCAGCCCGGCGACACTCTTGCGCCTTGACGGAGTTCCGGCGTCTTCCGCCCGCTCCGGGCCGGAGCGCCGCAGGATGGCGCGGATGCGGGCCAGAAGCTCGCGCGGATTGAACGGCTTGCCGAGATAATCGTCGGCGCCCATTTCGAGACCGAGAATGCGATCGATGTCTTCCGTTTTCGCCGTCAGCATCAGGATCGGCACCTTGCTGCGGGTACGGATGCGGCGGCAGGCCGAGAGGCCGTCTTCGCCCGGCAGCATCAGATCGAGGATGATCAGATCCGGAAAGCCCTTGGACAGAACGCGGTCCATGCCGGCGGCGCTGTCGGCCACCTGCACGGAAAAACCCTCACGGCTCAGGAACTCCTCCAGGAGCGCCCTGATCTCGCGGTCGTCCTCGACCAGAAGAAGCGATGCGGAAACCATGGCCCTTCCATGCGGGGCGAGAGGTCGTTTTGGCAACAGGGAAACGGCCGCCGTTACAAACTGTAACAAATTTCCGCGGTTTTGAAAAATCCCAGCAAAGGAAGCCGTGCAATTTCCCAGACAACCGCGATCCCTCCGGAGCGAACGGCGGCAGTCTCGCTGCCGTCTACCCGACCCCATCGCCCGCTCCGGTCCGCGACAGGGCTCGCACCATGAATGCGAGCCCTGTCTGCCTGCGAATTTTGCCTTTCAAGCCTGCCCTTCTCCGGCTTTATCCTCGACAATGCGATTTGCGTCCCGTTCGCCTCCGTGCGAAAGGATTTCCTTAACCGGCGGCAGAGCCGGGTCACGGCAACAAGCGCATGAGGCAAGACGGTTGAGCCAACGGCAATCACCGCAAAGATCCGGCAAGGCGACAAAGCGCGCTCACGAGCCTGAAGGCAAGCGCGTGACCTTGCCGCGGGCGCTCTCCAAGCTCGGTTATTGTTCGCGCACCCAGGCGGAGGCGCTGATTGCGGCCGGCCGCGTGAGCGTCGATGGCCGCAAGATCTCCGATCCCGCTACCTGGGTCGATCTGGAGAATTCGAAATTCGCAGTCGATGGCGCGGAGATAGCGGCGGAGAAGAAACTCTATTTCATGCTGAACAAGCCGCGCGGGCTGGTGACCACCCGCGACGACCCCGAAGGGCGCCCGACGGTCTACGACTGCCTGAAGAACATCGATGCGCGTCACCTCGCCCCCGTCGGGCGGCTGGACAAGGCAAGCGAAGGGCTGCTGCTCTTCACCAATGACACCGTACTCGCCCAGACCCTGCTCGATCCGGTCAGTCATGTCGGCAAGACCTATCATGTGCAGGTCGACCGTATCATGGACCACGAGCAGCTTGGGCGTATGGAACGCGGCATCATCGACGACGGCGAGCTGCTGACCGCCAGTTCCGCCCGCCTGTTGCGCAGCGGCGACCGCAACGGCTGGATCGAGGTGGAGCTCAAGGAGGGCCGCAACCGCCAGATCCGGCGCATGCTGGAAGCGCTCGGCATCGAATGCCTGCGGCTGGTGCGCGTTGCCTTCGGCGATATCGCGCTCGGCGATCTGCCGAAAGGCGCGGTGCGCGCCTTGACTGAGGCCGAAATCCTCGGGTTGCACCGGAGTGCCGGAATGAGGGTCAACAGATAGAAGATGGATGCAATGCAACCTCATGACTTTTGGCAGGAGCTGCATCCACCCGGCACCTTCGATCCAATGGCGGAGCGTGCGGACTTCTATCTGGCCGAGCTACCAGACGGGCGTCAGCTCCGTCTGCCGATCCGCGTGCTCGGCGACGGCGACCATGCGCTGGCGTCGCTGATCGTCAATCAGGCAAGTTTTGCCGTGCAGGAGGCGCTGGCGGAGGCGCTTGCGGCACGAATCGCGGCCCATGGCATCGATGTCGTGGCCGGCTTGCCCACGCTCGGCCTGACGCTCGCGGCGGCCGTGGCGCGTGCGCTCGGCCATGCGCGCTATGTGCCGCTCGGAACATCGCGGAAATTCTGGTATCGCGAGGAGCTGTCGGTCGCGCTCTCCTCCATCACCACGCCGAACCAGGAGAAGCGTCTTTATATAGACCCGCGGATGCTGCCGCTGCTGCAGGGAAAGCGCGTGGCGCTCATCGACGACGTCATTTCCAGCGGCGCCTCGATCGCCTCCGGGCTTTCTCTCCTTTCGTCCTGCGGTATCGAGCCTGTGACGATCGGCGCGGCCATGCTGCAATCCGAACGCTGGCGTGATCGCGTCGACATGGACGGCCGGCGATGGAGCGAGCGGATCGTCGGGGTATTTTCGACCCCCATCCTCGAGCGCAGCGAAAACGGCTGCTGGTATCGGCCGGGCTGAGCGATTTTCGCTCCGTCAATCCAACGAACAGAGCCGATTGCCTATTATTATCCATGAAAACCGTTCCGATTTCGGCCGCAATGCGTTAAGGGTCCGCTCAAGAAGCATCCGCCGGGCGGATGCACGAGCCTATTGGTGGAAGCGTTGCGAATTCTCTCCGAAGCCCATTTCCCGGAATTGCCCAACTACTATCGCGGCAAGGTGCGCGAGAATTACGATCTGCCCGACGGCAGCCGCATCATCATCAGTACCGACAGGCTGAGCGCCTTCGACCGCATCCTTACGTGCATTCCCTACAAGGGTCAGGTTCTGACGCAGACGGCGCGCTACTGGTTCGAGCAGACGCGCGATATCTGCCCTAACCACGTCATTGACTATCCGGACCCGAACGTCGTCGTCGGCAAGCGGCTGAACATCCTGCCCGTCGAAGTCGTCGTCCGCGGCTATCTCGCCGGCACCACGGGCACATCGATCCTGACACTCTACAGGAAAGGTCAGCGCGAGATGTACGGCATCACGCTGCCCGACGGCATGCGCGACAACCAGATCCTGCCGGAGCCGATCATCACCCCGACAAGCAAGGAATTCGACGGCGGCCACGACGAACCGCTGACGCCGGCCCAGATCATCGAGCGCGGGCTTCTGACCGAAGCGCAATGGCAGACGCTGTCGAATTATGCCCTGGCACTGTTCGCGCGCGGACAGGAGATCGCCCGCAAGCGAGGACTGATCCTAGTCGATACCAAATATGAATTCGGAACCGACGAAAACGGAACCATCATTCTTGCCGACGAAATCCATACGCCCGACAGCAGCCGCTATTGGCTCGCCGACAGCTATCAGGAGCGCTTCGATAAGGGCGCGCGCCCGGAAAGCTTCGACAAGGATTTCGTGCGGGCGTGGGTCACCGAACGCTGCGATCCCTATAAGGATGAAATTCCGGAAATCCCCGCAGACCTCATCGAGCAGACTTCCAAGGTCTATATCCGCGCCTACGAGGCGATCACGGGCACGGCTTTCGTACCCGATGATCGCGGCGCAACGCCGCGTGACCGTGTTCGCGCAAGTCTGGCGCGCTATTTCATTTAGAGACAGTCCGACCGGTCGTTTCACGCGATCGGCGCGCTCTGATGCCGCCTTGCGGTTGCTTAACTTAAGGGTTCTTTAACATATCGCACCCTTGAGTGGTGCGCAAAAGGGTATGTTTTTTGCAACACTTTAGATTTTTTTTACCGGAACCCTGATATTTCGCCCGATCCCACATATGTTCGCTGCCGAGAATTCGTAAAAGCCACTGTGCTATTGCAAAACTCGTTGTTAAATTGACGCCGACCGCTTCGGGTCACTGTTTGTATCGCGTAAGACTGGAGCGCCGGCACTTGGGGTCATGCCGATCCCGAAAAAACACTGATCAGTAAATTGAATTGTGGGACAATGTGATGGTTTCCATTCGTACTGCCGCCCCCGCCCTGCTGCTTGTTTTGGCAGGCTGCGTCAGCGGCCCAGATCATAAGCCACCGGAAATGCCTCTCCCGGCCAAATTCTCGGAGGGCGGTACGAAGGCGAACGGCGATGTCGCCGGTTCGCAGTGGTGGACCGCTTTCGGCGATTCCAAGCTGAATGCCTTCGCCGCACAGGGACTTGCCCAGAACCTTAACATCCAGCAATCGCTGGAACGCATCAATCAGGCCGAAGCCGCCGTCGTCACGGCAGGTGCAGGCGGCCTTCCGAGCCTCACCGTCACCGGCGACCACACGACCAGCGGCCAGAAGGGCTCGCTGCGCACGCAGACCGAAACGCGCAACATCACCGGCGGCGGCGCCTCGGTTTCGTGGCTGCTTGACCTCTGGGGCCAATATCGCCGGGCACGGGAAAGCGCCAATGCTTCGCTCGATGCCGCTTACTCCACCGTCGACGTCCAGCGGCTAGCCTTCCTGTCGGATCTGGCCACCAGCTACGTCAATGCCCGCTATTACCAGACGCTCATCTCGATCGCTCAGGAAAACCTGAAGTCCCGCCGCGATACGCTTTCGCTGACGAAGTTCCAGCTCGATGCCGGCGCTGCGTCCCGCCTGGACGTGGTTCAGGCCGAAGGTCTCGTCAACCAGACCCTGGCGTTGGTGCCTGGTTATGAAATCAGCTACCGTCAGCAGGTGCATCACATCGCGACGCTGCTCAACGTGCCTTCCACGACGATCATCGCGCAGATGCAGGGCGGCGGCAAACAGCCGGTGTTCCGCGGCAACGTTCATACGGGTATTCCGGCCGATCTCATCCGGAACCGCCCCGACATTCGCGTCGCAGAGCGCACCCTTGCTGCTTCGACCGCCCAGATCGGCGTGGCCGAGGCCAAGCTCTTCCCATCGATCACGCTCAGCGGCTCGATCCAGCCTTCCTACATCCATAGCTCGTCTGCAAGCGGCAGCCTGACCAGCTGGTCGTTCGGCCCGTCGCTGAACCTGCCGATCTTCGACGGCGGCAGCCTGCGCGCCGGCGTCAAGAGTGCGGAATCCACGAGCCGCGAAAACTATCTCGCCTGGCAGCAGACCGTGCGGCAGGCGGTGGAACAGGTCGAAAATTATCTGTCGGCCGTCAGTCGCGATGCGCAGACGATTTCTGCGCTTCGCGCTCAGGTCAAGTCCTACCAGGAAGCCCTGCAGCTTTCGACCGCAAGCTATAAGGATGGCGCATCCTCGCTGCTCGACGTTCTCGACGCACAGCGCAACGTGACGGCTGCCCAGCAGAGCCTGGCGCAGGCCGTTCAGCAGAACGCCAACGACTACATCTCGCTGAACGTCGCGATCGGTGCCGGATATGTGCCGGCGGGCAAGGCAACCATGGCCGAGGCTCCGGCCAAGGTCGTCAAGGTTTCGGCCAAAAAGTGAACTAGCAGGATGCCGGCATTGCCGGCTATTATCAAAACCGCCGCGGGCGACTGCGGCGGTTTTTTTGTTGCCGCAATTCGGCCCTGAGAACGAAAATGGCGCGCTCCGCTTTCGCATGAAGCACGCCATCGCCATAAAAACAAAAAGGCCGGAATGATCCGGCCTTTCGCCATCCGCCATCACATCAGTGCCAGTACATCCGTGGTCAAAGGCAAGGGCGGAACTGCAGCCAGATTGATCATGAAAGGTTAACGCATAGTTAACGCCACTTCCATGATTTCAAAGGTGTAAACGGCTCGCTTTCCAGCGCGCCAGCACCCATCGGCTGCATGACTTTCAGTTATATCGGCGCGCAACGTGGCGATTTCAAGACCGTGCTCGCAATTTCTTCGATGAGGCCTTTAGGCAACCGACGCCGCGGCGACAGCAGCTCCCCAAATGTAAGTAAAATCTATCAAAAGAATCGGATCGCTTTTCGTCCTTTGCAAATCGTCGTTCAAGCTGCGTTCATGCGGATGCCCTTAAAACACATGCAAGGATTGAAGATGCGCCGTGGAATTCTACCAAATTTCGTGCATGCGCAGGCCTTTATCTTGCCGGATTTGGGAAGTCTTAGCGAATGGCGCAGGCGCAGTTTGCGGAACAGATACCGGACGGCGATCTCGCGACGACGATGCGCAAAGGGGGAGTATTTATGAGGTTGAAGGTTCTTGCCGCGAGCATGCTGGCTGCACTTGTTGCGCTGCCGGCCATCGCGGAAGCTGCGGAAGGCTTTGCCACCGCAAACGTCAACATGCGGTCGGGTCCGAGCACGGCCTATCCGGCGGTGACCATGATTCCCGTCGGTGCGCCGCTTCAGATCAACGGCTGCCTCAACGAAACGCCCTGGTGCGACGTTTCCTTCTATGGCGGCCGCGGATGGGTTGCCGGCCGCTATATCCAGGCGACCTACCAATCGCGCCGCATCTATGTCGATCGGCAGTATTATCGTCCGCTCGGCATCCCGACAGTGGTCTTCAACTTCGATGATTACTGGGGCCGCTATTATCGCGGCCGCGACTTCTACCGTGATCGCGACCGTTGGCGCCGCGGCCCGGGCTGGGTCGACCGCAGGCCCGACAGCGGCTGGGATCGTAACCAGGGATGGGATAACGGACCGGACCGCAACTGGGACCACCGTCCCGACCGCAACCAGGATTGGGGTCGTGGGTCCGACTGGAACGGTCAGCCGGACGGTAACTGGGATCGCCGTCCCGACCGCGGCTGGGACCGGCCGCGCGACGGCAATCGCGACTGGGGCCAGCAGCGGCCGGATAATAACCGGGATTGGGGCAACCGGCCAGATCGCCCGCGCGACAACAACCGACCGGGCAACCAGCCGGTCCCGCAGCCACAACGGCAGCCCCCTGTTGTGCAGCAACCACAGCCACAGGCGCAGCCGCAAAACGCTCCGCGACCGAATGCGGCTCAGCCCGGCCCCTATAGCCCAGACCAAAAGGATTGCCCGGCATCGGAACCAGATTGCCGGATGTCCTCCAGAGGCTCGAACCGCTGACTGCATTGCGATCGTCTTCGGAAAACAAAAGGCCAGCGACCTTCAAAGTCGCTGGCCTTCTGATGCATCCGATTTGAAAGAGTGCGTGCCCTCTACCCAGCGGGGCAGCGGCTTCAAGATCGATGCTTCGCGCCGCACAATTTGCGTTAGGATATCCGAACGCTTCCAGCACGTCCGCCGGGTCGCAAGATGGGACGGTTAGGCGACTCGACGGCGCCGATGTGCGTCAGTGCATTTTCAAATGCGCTTCCCGGGTCGCCGAAATGAACATTTCCCGAGCCTCTTCGGCGGACTTGCGGCCGTCGATCGCCGCCCGGCAAAGGCTTCTCGCCGCCACATAGAGCGGGCCGCGCCGGTCGGGCCAGAGGTTGGCCATGCAGTTGAGAGCCTCGGAAGGACCCGTTACAACTTGGAATGTACCTTGAGCAAAACCAATCTCGATCGGATTGCTCCATTTGATGTGTCGCATGAACACTCCTCCTCACGCGCTACCAACTGCCCGGAGCCATCTCCAAGACAGCCGTATGACGGCACTATAGCCTTGATCAGGCCATTCGAAAATATGGAAGATTGCATGCATTGCGCGAAGTATCGACGCACACGTCATCGTGGCTTTACCTCTCGCGACGGCTGACAAGGCACTGTTTTTGAGATTTTAAGGCGATAGACATGTCGGTGGCCTTTTGCGGCTGTATCGGCGATCTATTTTTCGCGTGCGATCCGCCGCGCTTCAGCCGGAGAAAAACCGGCCCGGCGGGCAAGCCATTCAAGGCCGAAAATGCGATCGATCTGATCGACCAGCCAAAGTTCAAAACGCTTCCACATTGACGTAGCCTCCTGCGCTGCGCGCCTTTCGGTCGCGGCGGCCCACGATGAACATCGCGCCCGGCCTGCTAGTTGCCATCAGCGAAATTGAGGCGGCCTTTGCGCGTTCGAGAGCAGTTCCTGCTTTGTTGCGAAGTCGCCGAACAGCTTCTTCAGCCTGGCTTCCTCCTCCTTGCAAATCCGGTGGCGCCGAGCAAAATCCTCAATGCTCCAGACTTCCCGCAATGTGCTCCCGTTCACTTCCTCTATCTTCATCAATGAACTCATCTGCTCGCCCTCTTTAATTATTGTGCAGGGAGATAATGCCGGGGTGCGCGAAAAGTTCCTCGAACGCCTCCTCCGGCCATCGGCGCAGCGGCGGCACTTGCGGCCATAATTGTTCTTAATCCCTCCTTAAATCGCCGCATTTACAGTTCAGGCGGGATTTAATGTGTCTTCGCGAGAGGCTCGTGAACGAAGAGCAGACAGTCCGGCTCCGACAGCAAGCGCTCTGCTTTCGCAGGTGACGCGCCGATCCGGGGGCGACGGAACAGGCTCAAAGATTTCTACCGCTAATGCTGTCGGCCTGATAGAAGACATCCGATAGACGACATGGGAACACCAGACATCAAGGTACGACCGGCCCGCAATGGCAGATAAGAAAAAGTCACGCCAGAGGATAGAACCATCCTTTTCCAGCGGCCGGGAACGCATCGATGACGGATTCAATGCCGGCGAACGGATCGTCAGCAACAGGCGCCTGGCCAAGAAATATTACGAAGAGCCGGAACCCGACGAAGAAGACGAGGATGATGACGAGGGCGAGCCCGTGGTCCGAAAACCTCGTCGCGCCCGCAGCCGCCGCAAACCTGCACGGCGCTCCCGCCCGCGCCGCGGCTTTTTCGGCTTTATCCGCTCGACGATCTATTGGGGTCTCGTACTTTGCCTTTGGGCCGGTATCGGTCTTGCCGGGCTTGTCGTCTATTACGGTTCGCGCATGCCGAGCGCCAGCACCTGGTCCATCCCTGAGCGGCCGCCGAACGTCAAGATCAACGACGCCGACGGCGGCCTGCTCGCCAATCGCGGGACGACGGGCGGGGAAGCGGTTACGCTCAGCGAGATGTCCCCCTATATTCCCGAAGCCATCATCGCCATCGAGGACCGTCGCTTCTACTCCCATTTCGGCTTCGACCCGATCGGCCTTGCTCGCGCGGTCGTGACCAACGTGGTGACTGGACATGCGGTTCAGGGCGGTTCGACGCTGACGCAGCAGCTCGCCAAGAACCTGTTCCTGTCGCCGGACCGCACGCTGGAACGCAAGGTGCAGGAAGTACTGCTGGCGCTGTGGCTGGAGCACAAGTACACCAAGGACCAGATCCTGACGATGTATCTGAACCGCGTCTATTTCGGCTCCAATGCCTATGGCGTCGAAGCGGCCTCGCGGCGTTACTTCAACAAGTCGGCCAAGGACGTCAATCTCGGCGAGGCGGCAATGCTCGCCGGCCTCGTCAAGGCGCCGTCAAGGCTGTCACCCGCCCGCGACCCTGCCGCCGCCGAAGCGCGCGCCCAGCTGGTGCTCCAGGCGATGCGCGAACAGGGCTTCATCAGCGAATCCGACGTCAAGACGGCGATGGCGCAGCCGCCGACCCGGTCGAAGAGCTATTGGAGCGGCGCTGAAAACTATGTTGCCGACATGGTCATGGATCAGCTGCCGAAGCTGATCGGCGGCGACGTCAAGGAAGACCTGGTGGTCGATACCACCCTCGACATGTCGCTGGAAGAAAAGGCCGAGAAGGCACTGAGCGACGTGCTCGAAAAGGAGGGCAAGAAGCTGAATGCCTCGCAGGCCTCGCTTGTTTCCGTCGATGCAACGGGGGCTATCCGCGCGCTGGTCGGCGGCCGCGATTATGCGCAGAGCCAGTTCAACCGCGCGGTCACCGCCAAGCGCCAGCCGGGCTCGGCCTTCAAGCCGTTCGTCTATACCGCAGCGCTCGAGATGGGCCTGACGCCCAATTCCATCCGCAACGACATGCCGGTGAAGATCGGCAATTGGGCGCCCGAAAACTACGAACAGCGCTATAGCGGCCCCGTCACGCTTGCCACCGCGGTCGCGCAATCGCTGAACACCGTCGCCGCGCAGCTCGTCGCCGAAGTCGGGCCGGACCAGGTGATCAAGGTCGCCCGCAGGCTCGGCATCGAATCGGACCTGCAGGCCAATGCCTCGATCGCGCTCGGCACGTCGGAAGTCTCGCTGCTGGAACTGACATCAGCCTATGCGACCTTCATGAATGGCGGTTTCAAGGTGGCGCCGCATGTCATCACCAAGGTGACGACCGCTTCCGGCAAGGTGCTCTACCAGGCCAATACCGACCGTCCCGAGCGTGTGCTGAACCCGGATATCGTCACCAACATGAACGCCATGATGGCCGGCGTCATCGCCAACGGCACCGGCAAGGCGGCGCGCATTCCCGGCTGGCAGGCGGCAGGCAAATCGGGAACCACACAATCCTTCCGCGACGCTCTGTTCGTCGGCTTCACCAGCCATCTCACCACGGGCGTCTGGTTCGGCAATGACGACGGCAAATCGATGCGCAAGGTGACCGGCGGCGGACTGCCGGCCAAGGCATGGAAGGAATTCATGGTCGCCGCCCATAAGGGCGTCACGCCCACGCCGATCTTCGGCGGCGGTCAGATTATCGACAATGGCCTGCCGATGGCGCAGACGGCGCCGAATGGAGATCAGCCGACGACCATCGGCAACATCATCTCCGGTGTGGCTGACGGCAGACAGCCGATCCAGCAGCCGACCTTGCAGCAGAGGCCGTCGCAGCAGCCGATTCAGCCGCAGATCGTCAACCAGGCCGCGGCGAACGAGGACCCGCAGGATCTGCCGCCGGCAAACTTGGCCGACGACGCCAATCCCTACAGTTCGAACCCCTATGACAACGATATACCGCCCGCGGATATCGGCGACAGCGGCGCTCCGGTCGCCGCCGCCCGGCCGCATCGCTCCTCGCTGCTCGACGTCATTCTCGGCCGATAAGCCGCAATTTTGCGCCGAGAGTGCCTCGCATCATACTCGCCTCATATTGGTCGCTGCAGCACGCTGGACCTGCGACATAGTTTTATTCCTAAATCGATACCGATTTGAGGAATTATGCAGTAGACGCTTGCATGGCCGCGGCAAGGCTGCTCTGATACGCGGTCGCGTCAAATCCTGAGGCCCTCGGCGCATATGGGGCCATATGGAATTTGGGCGACAAACCATTTGTTTTGCTGGATTTCAGGCGATTTCCTGCCTTGCAGTCAGTAAAACCGCTACTTATATACGCGGCATCACCGCAGTCATGGCTGCGCAATCCTCAAGACCATCCCGTAAGGGGCTGTCAATGGAATGCCTGACAGGGGTTCCGATAGCTTGCTTCAAGGAGAGAATGACATGGCAAAAGTAATTGGTATCGACCTTGGAACGACAAATTCCTGCGTCGCCGTCATGGACGGTAAGGACGCAAAAGTGATCGAAAATGCCGAAGGCGCCCGGACCACCCCCTCCATGGTTGCCTTCACCGACGATGGTGAACGTCTCGTCGGCCAGCCGGCCAAGCGCCAGGCTGTCACTAACCCCACGAACACCCTCTTCGCTGTCAAGCGCCTGATCGGCCGCCGCTACGAAGATCCGACCGTCGAGAAGGACAAGCATCTTGTTCCCTTCAATATCGTTCGGGGCGACAATGGCGACGCCTGGGTCGAAGCCAACGGCAAGGGCTATTCGCCCGCACAGATTTCCGCAATGATCCTTCAGAAGATGAAGGAAACCGCCGAATCCTACCTCGGCGAAAAGGTCGACAAGGCCGTTATCACCGTTCCCGCCTACTTCAACGACGCTCAGCGCCAGGCAACCAAGGATGCCGGCAAGATCGCCGGTCTCGAAGTGCTGCGCATCATCAACGAGCCGACGGCTGCAGCTCTTGCCTACGGCCTCGACAAGAAGGACGGCAAGACCATCGCGGTTTACGACCTTGGCGGCGGCACCTTCGATATCTCCATCCTGGAAATCGGCGACGGCGTCTTCGAAGTGAAGTCGACCAACGGCGACACCTTCCTCGGCGGTGAAGACTTCGACATGCGTCTCGTCGAATATCTCGTTGCCGAGTTCAAGAAGGACAACGGCATCGACCTCAAGGGCGACAAGCTTGCCCTGCAGCGCCTCAAGGAAGCTGCCGAAAAGGCCAAGATCGAGCTGTCCTCTTCGCAACAGACCGAAATCAACCTGCCCTTCATCACGGCAGACGCCACCGGCCCGAAGCACCTGACGCTGAAGCTGACCCGCGCCAAGCTCGAAAGCCTGGTCGACGATCTCGTTCAGCGCACCATCGCTCCGTGCAAGGCAGCCCTCAAGGACGCCGGCGTCACCGCCGCTGAAATCGATGAAGTCGTTCTCGTCGGCGGCATGAGCCGCATGCCGAAGGTACAGGAAGTCGTCAAGCAGCTGTTCGGCAAGGAGCCGCATAAGGGCGTCAACCCGGATGAAGTCGTCGCTCTCGGCGCTGCCATTCAGGCCGGCGTTCTCCAGGGCGACGTCAAGGATGTTCTGCTCCTCGACGTAACCCCGCTGTCTCTCGGCATCGAAACGCTCGGCGGCGTCTTCACCCGTCTGATCGAGCGCAACACGACGATCCCGACGAAGAAGTCGCAGACCTTCTCGACTGCCGACGACAACCAGTCGGCCGTGACCATTCGCGTTTCGCAGGGCGAACGTGAAATGGCTGCAGACAACAAGCTGCTCGGCCAGTTCGACCTCGTCGGCCTGCCGCCGGCGCCGCGTGGCGTTCCGCAGATCGAAGTGACCTTCGATATCGACGCCAACGGCATCGTCCAGGTTTCGGCCAAGGACAAGGGCACCGGCAAGGAACAGCAGATCCGTATCCAAGCCTCTGGCGGCCTTTCCGATGCCGACATCGAAAAGATGGTCAAGGATGCAGAAGCCCATGCTGCTGAAGACAAGAAGCGCCGCGAAGGTGTCGAAGCCAAGAATCAGGCCGAAAGCCTGATCCACTCCAGTGAAAAGTCGCTGAAGGATTATGGCGACAAGGTCACGGAAGCCGATCGCACCGCGATCTCGGACGCGATCGCAGCACTCAAGACGGCAACGGAAGCTTCCGAGCCGGATGCCGAAGACATCAAGGCCAAGACCCAGACGCTTATGGAAGTTTCCATGAAGCTCGGCCAGGCGATCTATGAGTCGCAGCAGGCAGAAGCCGGTTCCGGTGACGCCTCGGCAGCAGGCGGCAAGGACGATGTCGTCGATGCCGACTACGAGGAAATCAAGGACGAAGGCGACCACAAGCGGTCTGCATAAGCGCGAACCGAAAGGTTCTCGAGGAAACTTAGCTCCGGCTGCCTCATGGCAGCCGGAAATCCATTTCCGGGGTCTAATGCTGAATGGCAAAAGCGGATTTTTACGAGACGTTGGGCGTCTCCAAGACGGCGGACGAGAAAGAGCTGAAGAGCGCCTTTCGCAAGCTGGCAATGCAATATCATCCGGACAAGAATCCGGACGACAGCAACGCCGAGCGGAAGTTCAAGGAAATCAACGAAGCCTACGAAACGCTCAAGGACCCGCAAAAGCGCGCAGCCTATGACCGCTACGGCCATGCTGCTTTCGAGCATGGCGGCATGGGCGGCGGTGGCGGCTTCGGAGCCGGTTTCGGCGGCGGCGGTTTCTCCGATATTTTCGAGGATATTTTCGGCGAGATGATGGGTGGCGGACGCTCGCGCGGACGCTCGTCCGGCGGACGCGAACGCGGCGCCGATCTTCGCTACAACATGGAAATCTCGCTGGAGGAAGCCTTCAGCGGCAAGACGGCGCAGATCCGGGTTCCGACCTCGATCACCTGCGACGTCTGTTCCGGCACGGGCGCAAAGCCCGGCACGCAGCCGAAGACCTGCGGCACCTGCCAGGGTTCCGGTCGCGTCCGCGCTGCACAGGGCTTCTTCTCCGTCGAACGCACCTGCCCGACCTGCCATGGCCGCGGCCAGATCATCCCGGATCCCTGCACCAAGTGTCATGGCCAAGGCCGCGTCACCGAGGAGCGTTCGCTCTCCGTCAATATTCCGTCCGGCATCGAGGACGGCACGCGCATTCGTCTGCAGGGCGAAGGCGAAGCAGGTCTTCGCGGCGGCCCCTCGGGCGACCTCTATATCTTCCTCTCAGTCAAACCGCATGAGTTCTTCCAGCGGGATGGCGCCGACCTCTACTGCGCCGTGCCGATCTCGATGACGACGGCGGCACTCGGCGGCACCTTCGATGTGGCGACGCTCGACGGCACGAAATCGCGTGTCAGCGTTCCCGAGGGAACGCAAGTCGGCAAGCAGTTCCGCCTGAAGGGCAAGGGTATGCCGGTGCTGCGCTCCAGCCAGGTCGGCGATCTCTATATCCAGATCCAGATCGAGACGCCGCAGAAACTGACCAAGCGCCAGCGCGAACTTTTGCAGGAATTCGAGCAAATCTCCTCGAAGGACAATAATCCCGAATCGACGGGCTTCTTCGCCCGCATGAAGGATTTCTTCGATACGTTCAGCGACTGATTCGCGAAGCACGGTGTTTCACATGAATCCGGCCGGTGATTCGGCCGGATTTTTTGTTTCGGGCAGACGAATCACCCGCCTTCGTGGTTCGAGACGGCCTTTTGGTCCTCCTCACCGTAAGGGCTCATCCTTCTACTCCCCCAGCAGCTTCTCCGGAACTCGGCTCACTCCACCCTCATCCTGAGCCCGTCGAAGGACGAGGGTGGCCCATGACGGCGCTTCACCCCACTGATACCGCAAGCCGTCGGCAAAAACCTTGCGCTTGGGCTGGGTTCGGCATACCCCTCGCCCATCGATCAAGAATCCCAAGAGCCGATGCCGAACAAAATTTCCATCTCGCGCCTGAAGCTGACCGACTTCCGCAACTATGCGGCGGCGGCGCTGACGCTTGACGAGCGGCATGGCGTGCTGACCGGCGACAATGGCGCGGGCAAGACCAATCTCATGGAAGCGGTTTCGCTGCTTTCTCCAGGCCGCGGCCTGCGCCGCGCCGCCTATACGGATGTCACCCGGGTCAATGCCCCAGGCGGATTTTCAATTTTCGCCGAGCTCGAAGGCATGGACGGCAGCGTCGAAATCGGCACCGGCATCGACACGGCGGACGAATCGACGGCCCGCAAACTTCGAATCAACGGCACGCCGGCCAAGACCGTCGACGAGCTGACCGACCACCTGCGTGTTCTTTGGCTGACGCCAGCGATGGATGGCCTCTTCACCGGCGGCTCCTCGGAGCGTCGCCGCTTCCTAGACCGGCTGGTGCTATCGCTCGATCCCGCCCACGGCCGCCGAGCCAGCGATTTCGAGCGCGCTATGCGCAGCCGCAATAAGCTCCTGTCCGAAAGCCGGTTCGATCCATCCTGGCTCGGCGGCATCGAGGAGCAGATGGCGAGCCTCGGCATCGCCATGGCGATCGCTCGGCAGGAAATGCTTGGCCTTCTCTCGCGGCTGATCGCCGAAACGCGCGAGGCGACACCCTTCCCCTCGGCAGCGCTTGAGCTTTCCGGCTTCCTCGACGGGCAGTTCGGCAGGCCGGCCGTCGATCTGGAAGATGCCTATGCCGACATGCTGCGCGAAGGGCGCTATCGCGACGCCGCTGCGGGGCGGACACTGGACGGGCCGCACCGGGCCGACCTTCTGGTGCGGCATCGCGAGAAGGACATGGAGGCGGAGCGCTGCTCGACAGGCGAGCAAAAAGCGCTGCTTGTCGGTCTCGTCCTTGCCCATGCGCGGCTTGTCGGCAATCTCACGGGCTATGCGCCGATCCTGCTGCTCGATGAGATTGCCGCGCATCTCGACGAGGGGCGGCGTGCCGCGCTCTTCGATCTCATTGACGGACTTGGCGGCCAGGCCTTCATGACCGGCACGGACAAGGCGATGTTCTCGGCTCTCGGCGAGCGTGCGCAATTCTTTACCGTGGCGCATGGCGGCATTACAAAAACCTAGCGTCTCCTTTGACACGATTGTGCTAGACTTTCCATATGGAACCTTTGACCTCAGACGAAATCGCCCGGTATCATCGCCATATCCTCCTGCCGGAGGTCGGTGGCGCCGGACAGCAAAAATTGAAGGCGGCCCGCGTGCTTGTCATCGGCGCCGGTGGTCTCGGCGCGCCGGTGCTGCAATATCTGGCCGCTGCCGGCGTCGGCACGCTCGGTATCGCCGATGACGACCGCGTTTCGCTGTCCAACCTGCAGCGGCAGGTCATTCACGATACCGGCACGATCGGCGAGATGAAGACGCAGAGTGCGGCCGACGCCATTGCCCGGCTGAACCCGCATGTGTGCGTCGTCCGCTTCGAGGAGCGGTTCAGCCCCGATACCGCAGCGCGGCACCTTGCCGGATTCGATCTCGTCATCGATGGCTCCGACAATTTCGATACGCGCTATGCCGCCGCCGACGCGACCGAGACGGCACGCTTGCCGCTCGTGACCGGTGCCGTCGGGAGATTCGATGGGTCCGTGACGACGCTGAAGCCTTACGAAAGCGACGCGGACGGCAATCCCAATCCACGCTATCGCGATCTCTTTCCCGCCCCACCGCCGGAAGGTCTCATTCCAAGCTGCGCGGAAGCAGGAATCATCGGTGCATTGACAGGCGTCATCGGCACACTGATGGCGATGGAGGCGATCAAGCTTGTCACTGGTATCGGCGAGCCGCTGGTCGGCCGCCTGCTGCTTTATGACGGGCTTTCCTCACGCTTCGAAACCGTGCGCTATCGCCGCAAACGTCCTCGGGCCGCGGCGGAATGAGCGATATTACAATTCAGAGGCTCAACGGCAGGTTTGACCGATGGGACGCGTTGCTGGATCTCATATTGGCGTCATTCGCCTATATGAACGGGCGCATTGATCCGCCCTCCTCCGCGCTGGCGCTGACACCGGAAGCGCTCAAGATGAAGGCTAGAAGCGAGATCGCCTATATAGCCTTCGATGGCGATAAGTTAGCCGGCTGCATTTTTTGCCGACCTGAGGCGGAAAGTCTTTACATTGGCAAGCTTGCCGTCCTGCCCTCAATTCAGGGAAAGGGTGTGGGCAGGCGCCTGTTGACATATGCAGAAGCTGCAGCGAGAGACCGCAACCTCCATGTGCTTCGGCTGGAAACGCGGATCGAGCTGATCGACAATCACGCCACCTTCGCCGCCTGGGGTTTTCGGAAGACGGCCGAAAGCCGCCATGCGGGCTTCGATCGGACGACGTCGATCGAGATGCGCAAGACGATCGCCTAGTACCCTTTCTCACGCTGAATAGCGGACCGTATGAACAACGGAAGCTCCTTCTCCCCAGCGGGGAGAAGGTGGCCCGAAGGGTCGGATGAGGGGGCTCTCCGATCTCAATTCATGGATTTTGGTGCTCGTGGCGGGCACCCCTCATCCACCTGACGGCACCTTCTCCCCGAGGGGAGAAGGGGTGCGCGGCGGAATACGGGTGATCCGCGCACCCATGGCGTTCAGCCGCTCCTCGATGCGCTCGTAACCGCGCTCGATCTGCTGAGCATTGTTGATGACGCTCGTGCCCTCGGCGCACATCGCCGCGATCAGCATGGCCATGCCGGCGCGGATGTCCGGGCTTTCGAGCTGGGCGGCGCGCAGCTTGGAGGGGCCGGCGACGATGGCTCGATGCGGGTCGCACAGCACGATGCGGGCGCCCATGGCGATCAGCTTGTCAACGAAGAACATACGGCTTTCGAACATTTTCTCGAACATCAGCACGACGCCGTCGCATTGCGTGGCCGTGACGATGGCGATCGACATCGTATCGGCCGGAAAGGCAGGCCAGGGTTGATCCTCGATCTTCGGAATATGGCCACCGAAATCGGGCTGGATCTTCATTTCCTGACCGGCGGGAATGACCAGATCGTCACCGTCGATACGGCAGCGGATGCCGAGGCGCTCGAAGGTCATCAGCGTGGAGCGCAGATGCTCGACGCCTGCACGGCGAATGGTGATTTCCGAGCCGGTGACGGCTGCAAGGCCGATCAGCGAGCCGACTTCGTTATGATCAGGGCCGATGCGATGCGATGCACCGCCGAGCCGCTGGCCACCGTGGATGGTCATCATGTTGGTGCCGACGCCCTCGATGCGCGCGCCCATGGCCATCAGGAAACGTGCGAGATCCTGCACATGCGGCTCGGAGGCACAATTGCGCAGGATCGTCGTTCCCTTAGCAAAGACCGCGGCACAAAGCGCATTTTCCGTCGCCGTCACCGAGGGCTCGTCGAGGAAGACGTCCGCGCCACGCAGCCCTTCGGTGCGGAAACTGTAGACGCTGTTGATCTCGATCTTGGCGCCGAGCTGTTCCAGCGCCAGGAAATGCGTATCCACGCGCCGGCGGCCGATGACATCGCCGCCGGGCGGCGGCAAGGTGATCTCGCCGCAGCGCGCCAGCATCGGACCGGCAAGCAGGATGGAGGCCCGGATGCGAGCGCAAAGATCGGGATCGAGATTGGCGGGGCGAAGCTCGCGCGCTTCGATTTCGAGCTCGTTGCGGCCGAGCCAGCGCACTTTTGCGCCGACCGACTGGATCAGCTCGACCAGCGCCTCGACATCGCGAATGCGTGGCACGTTGCTGAGTTCGACGCGCTGATCGGTCAGAAGCGATGCGGCAATGATCGGCAATGCGGCATTCTTGTTGCCGCTTGGCTCGATGTCGCCCGACAGCTTGAAGCCGCCCTCGACCACATATTGAATCCGCTCATGCGGCAGCGCCCGCACCATCGTTTCCGCCCTTCCTGATTGTGTTTGGCATCACCTCTGGGCCGGCTTTGTGACATGCGCATGACCGGCCGAAGGCAAGAAAGATCAAATTTGAAGCCGACACTATCCGCTTCGCTTTGGCCGGAGAATCAGGGCGATTCGCCTATCGGAACGGCAGCACGCGATTGGGTGGGCGATGGCCGTCGATGAAGGTGCGGATATTGATGATGACCTTGTCGCCCATGTCGATGCGGCCTTCGAGCGTCGCCGAACTCATATGCGGCAGGATCACCACTTTGCCCTCGTTGGCGAGCTTCACCAGCTTCGGATTGACGGCCGGTTCGTTCTCGAACACGTCGAGGCCGGCGCCGGCGATCTTTCCCTCGCGCAGGATCTTGATCAGCGCCGCTTCATCGATGACATCGCCGCGCGCCGTGTTGACGATGTAGCTCGTCGGCTGCAGCAGCGCCAGGCGGCGCGCCGAGATCAGATGATAGGTCGCGGGTGTCGACGGGCAGTTGACCGAGACGATATCGACACGGGCGAGCATCTGGTCGAGGCTGTCCCAATAGGTCGCCTCCAGCTCGTCCTCGGTCGCCGGATTGACGCGCTTGCGATTGTGATAGTGGATCGACAGGCCGAATGCCTTGGCGCGGCGGGCAACGGCCGTGCCGATGCGCCCCATACCGACGATGCCGATGCGCTTGCCGTGGATGCGGCGGCCGAGCATCCAGGTCGGCGACCATCCGGCCCATTCGCCGGGGTTGTCGGTCAGCACGCGCGCGCCCTCCGCCAGCCGCCGCGGCACGGCGAGGATGAGCGCCATGGTCATGTCGGCGGTATCTTCGGTCAGCACATTCGGCGTATTCGTGACGGTGATGCCGCGCCGGGCCGCGGCTTCGACATCGATATGATCCGTGCCGTTGGAGAAGCTGGCAATCAGCTTCATCTGCGGGCCGGCGGCCTCGATCACCTCCGCATCGATGCGATCGGTCACCGTCGGCACCAGTACGTCCGCCGAGCGGACGGCCTGGATCAATTCGTCCTTGGTGCGCGGGCGATCGTCGATGTTGAGTTCGGCATCGAAGAGTTCGCGCATGCGCGTCTCAACCGCATCCGGCAGTTTGCGCGTGACGTAGACCTTCGGTTTTTTCTTCGTCGTCATGGCGGGCGGCGATGCCTTGTTCAGATGTTCTTAACCAAGAAGCAGGATAATTTTCCCGTTCCGGGCATTTCTACCAGACCCGCAGGCGAAGACAAACAAAACTCGCTGACGCGATCCGAGGATTTGCCGCTCACCGGAGCGAAAGGTCGCCGGAACGGCGCCTTTGTCATGACGAACGAACGGAAATCCCATGCGTGGCAAAGCATTGAAGTCCTGTGCCATATTCGCAATCGGCCTGGTGATGGCTGCCGTGTCGGCCGATTTAGCCGCCGCCCAGGCCGCCAAGGGGCCGAGTGGCCTGCCGCTGCCGCGCTTCGTCACGCTAAAGTCGAAGCGCGTCAATCTGCGCATCGGCCCGAGCGCGGATTATGCCGTGTCGTGGCTCTATCTCAAGCAGGGCCTGCCCGTCGAAATCATTCAGGAATACGATAACTGGCGGCGCGTGCGCGATGCCGACGGCACGGAGGGCTGGGTCAACCAGTCGCTGCTGTCGGGCCAGCGCTCGGCCATCGCTGCCCCCTGGATGAAGGGCAAGGGCAAAGCCGTCTTCGTCAACATGCGCCGCGAATCCCAGCCGTCCGCCGGCGTCATCGCCAAGCTTCAGCCTGGTGTGATGATGAGCGTCAAGGAATGCACCGGCGACTGGTGCCTCGTCACCGCCGACGGTACCGAAGGCTGGGTGGCGCAATCCGAGATCTGGGGCGCTTACCCCGGCGAGGCCTTCAAGTAACCAACCCTCATCGCTTCGCAGCGAACACAGCCTCGCTGCCTTTCCAACGCAGCGAATTTCCGGATCGGACAAGGAGACAGACGCGTTGGGCTACCTGCTGGGCGTTCTGAGCGTCGCAATCGTCGTGTTCGCATCAACGGATGTGGACGACATCTTCGTCCTTATCGGTTTCTTCGCCGATCCGAAATTCCGAGCGAAGCAGATCGTCATCGGCCAATATCTCGGAATTGCCGCGCTCTACGGCGTCAGTGTCATCGCCTCGCTCCTCGTGCTCGTCGTTCCAGCCGCCTATGTCGGCCTTCTCGGCTTTGCGCCGATCTATTTCGGCCTCAGGAGATTATGGGAACTCTGGAATGACATCGACACGGGCGACAATCCGGAAGACCATGAAAAAGCCTCGGCCGGGCACGGCAATATCGTGGCTGTCGCCCTCGTGACGATCGCCAACGGCGGCGACAATATCAGCGTCTATACACCGCTCTTCGCCACACGCTCCGCCTATGAAATTCTGGCCTTCGGCTGCATCTTCGCCGCTCTGACGGCAGTCTGGCTCGTCGCGGCACATTCCATTGTCAACCATCCGAAACTTGGCGCACCGATCAGGCGTTACGGATACCGGTTCGTGCCGTTCGTCCTGATCGCGATCGGCATCCTCATTCTCTATGAGGCCGGGACGATGACGCTCTTCTGGCGCTAAAGCATGTCGCGATTTTTCAGATTCGCTTGCGGTGCTTTAGCTCTTTGATTTGGTGCATGTCGTTGTCGCAAAACCGCTGCACACTGTTGCGCGGCATGCATCAGATGCTTTCCGCTTTCCTTTGAATAGCGAAAATGCTTCACCTTCTTGTTTTGGCGCACCTCCGGACGGAAAACCGCGACGCGTTTTTCCTCCAATTGCTCCAGCCAACCAGACGGGCGTCAAGAAAAAGCCGCCCGTCATTTGGCAATGCCGACGGCATTCAGGATCAAAAACAACGGATTACCGCTCAGAGCAGACCGACTTCCGCGGCCGCCTCCGACAGCGACCGCATCGGCCGCGGTCCGATCTGCTCGATGACGATCGCAGCCGCGAGGTTGCCGAGCCTGGCGCAATCCTGCAGGCTGCGGCCCTGCGTATAGCCAAACAGGAAGCCGGCAGCGAAGAGATCGCCGGCGCCGGTCGTATCGACGCGTTCCTCGATCGGATGAGCATCGACGGCATGGCGTTCGCTGCCGCGCACGATCACGGCGCCATCCTTGCCTGTCGTCACGGCGGCGATCTTGCAATCCGCCGCAATCAGCGTCAGCGCCTTTTCGAAATCATCGGTCTCGTACAGCGACAATGCCTCGTCGCGATTGGCAAAGACGATATCGACGGTGCCCGAGCGCATGAGATCGAGGAACTCGTCGCGATAACGGCCGACACAGAAGCTGTCGGACAGCGTCATCGACATTTCGCGACCATTGGCATGGGCGATGCGAGCGCATTCGCGGATCGCTTCCTTCGCACGCGGCGGATCCCAGAGATAGCCTTCGAAATAGGTCACCTTGGCATCGGCAACGACATCTTCCTCGACATCTTCGGGGCCAAGTTCGACGCAGGCACCGAGGTAGGTGTTCATGGAACGCTCGCCGTCCTCGGTCACGAAGATCATCGAACGTGCGGTGGGCGGGAATATGCCCTTCGCCTTTGTCTCATAGTGGACGCCCTGGGCGCGGATATCGTGGGCGAAGATCTGCCCGAGCTGATCCTCGGCGACCTTGCCGAAATAGGCGGCCTTCCCGCCGAAATTCGCTACTCCTGCCGCCGTATTGCCGGCACTGCCGCCGGAGGCTTCCAGCGCCGGCCCCATGCGCGAATAGAGAAGTTCGGCGCGCTCGGCGTCGATGAGGTTCATCGCGGCCTTGGTGATCTTGTTGTCGATCAGGAACTGATCGTCGCAACGGGCGATAATGTCGACAATGGCGTTGCCAACGGTCAGTACATCGAAGCGAGTCATCTATAGGAAGATCCCGGTATTGGTGATAGCCGGTATCCGGTAATATCGGTTTTTCCAAAGTTTGGAAGAAAAATCGGCGCCGCTGCGGCCAACTTAATTCCAATCGGTCATTTGCCTGTCACTTTCTATCTTTAGATGCTTATCAAGCGGCTGGGATGGGAAGCTCGAAAGACTTCCGCGCCAGTCTGGGAAGGAATGATGCCTTCCGCCTCACCGGTACGCGGGCCGACCACGGATGAACTGGCGGCATGTGCACCGGGGGGACCTTCCGGTGGAGCCGGACGCACAAGCGGGCCTTAGCCCGCTTTTTGTTTTTGCAGGTTCTCACAGCCGAGCAAGCTGCTACAACGAAAGGGTTGTCCTTCCCGAGCCACCTTTTCACGGCCCACATCCCGCATGTCCGAAATCCTCACCGATGTCCTTCCGGTCTTCCTCTTGATTCTCGTTGGCTGGGTCGTCGTGCGCACCGGCCTCCTGAAAGCCGAGGTCGGCGAGGCGATGAGCGACTTCGTCTTCAAGATCGCAGTGCCGCTCCTGCTGTTTCAGACCATCGCGGAGGCGAATTTTCGCGGCGCTTCGCCATTCCGACTATGGATCGCCTATTTTTCCGGCGTCGCCATCACCTGGACAGCCGGCCATATCGTCGCAACGCGGCTGTTCGGACGGGATGCGCGCATCGGTGTGCTGGCCGGCGTTTCCTCGGCCTTCGCCAACACGATCTTCATCGGCCTGCCCCTTGTCGGTCGCACGGTCGGCCCAGAAGGCGTCATGGCGATGTCGATCCTGATTGCCGTGCATCTGCCGACCATGATGATCGCGGGCACGCTGCTGATGGAACAGGCCGAGCGCAGGGAAAATGCGGGCGCGGGCCGCAGCACCGGCGAGCTGCTGCGGCAGGTCGGCAGCAACCTTATCCGCAATCCGCTTGTTATCGGCCTTTTTTGCGGTCTCATCATCCACCTGACGGCGATCCCCATCCCAGCTCCGCTCGGCAGTGTCGTCGACAGCATCGCCAATATAGCAGGTCCCGCGGCGCTGATCTCGCTCGGCATGGCGCTGCGTCAATACGGGCTGTCAGGCAATCTCGGGATCGCCAGCGTCATGTCGGTCTTCAAGCTGTTTCTGCTGCCGGCCTGCGTGCTGGCGGCCGGCCACCTCCTTGGCCTCAGCCCAGAATGGCGGGCGGCACTCGTGCTCACTGCCGCCGTTCCCACAGGTGTGAACGCATGGCTGATTGCCAATCGCTTCGGCGTCGGTCACAGTCTCGCCGCCTCGACGATAACCTTGACGACAGCGCTCGGGGCATTTTCGGTGTCGCTTTGGGCCTATCTGCTCGCATAACGCCGGCTCGGGCCACCGATTCGCAATGGCATTTCTCCGCATCGGAGAAGCATGCAGGAAAATGGTCATATATTTGCGCATCCCGGCCTTCCCACCCGGAGCGCAGCAAAGGATGGCACATGAATATTGCAACCCAAGTCACGAATCCCGCTTCAGCCTATTCGCAGAAGGTGTTCGTGCTTCAGGGCGGCGGCGCGCTTGGTTCCTATCAGGCAGGCGCCTTTCAAGCCCTCAGAGAACAGAATATCGAACCGGACTGGATCGCCGGTATCTCGATCGGCGCCATCAACGCCTCCATCATGGCCGGCAATGTGCCGGGCGAACGGCTTGAGAAGCTGCGCTCCTTCTGGAACAAGATCACGATCCAGCTTCCTGTCGACATCCTGATGGAGCGGCAGCGTGAGACCAGCCCCTTCTACCGCACCGTCAGCAGCTGGTGGGTGTCGACCTTCGGCGTTCCCGGCTTCTTTTCCCCGTGGCAAATCCCAGCCTGGGTCCAGGGACGCGGATCGGCTGGCGCAACCAGCATCTACGACACTGAGCAATTGCGCCAGACGCTGCTCGACCATGTCGATTTCGATCGGATCAATCACGGTCCGGTGCGCCTCAGTCTCGGTGCCGTCAATGTGCGTACCGGCAACTTCGCCTTCTTCGACAACAGGGATATCAAGATCACGCCCGAGCACATCATGGCGAGCGGCGCACTGCCGCCGGGCTTTCCGGCCGTCAAGATCGGAAGCGAGCAGTATTGGGACGGCGGTCTGGTTTCGAACACGCCGCTCAGCTACGTGCTGCGCAATGGTGCCGATGTCGATACGGTGGTGTTTCAGGTCGATCTCTTCAGCGCCGTCGGTTCGCTGCCGCAAGATCTCGAGCAAGTCGAGGAGCGGCGCAAGGACATCACCTATTCAAGCCGCACCCGGCTCAACACCGATCTCTTTCTGGAGCGTCACCGCCTGCGGCGCGCCATATCCGATCTTTATGCGCGACTTCCCGAAGAGGCCAAGGCCGATCCGGAGATCAAGAAGCTAGAACAGCACTGCTCGGACTACGGCGTTACCATCATCCATCTCATCTACCGCAACAAGCAGTTCCGTGCGCATTCGAAGGACTATGAATTTTCGGCGCTATCGATGCATGAACATTGGAAAGCCGGCCTGCACGACGGCCGAAAGGCATTGCTCGCGGAAGACTGGCGTGTTCCGCCAGCGGCCGAGGACGGCCTGAAAGTGTTCGACCTCGACCAGAGAACGCGCGCGCGCCGGAATTCGGCATAGAGCAATCCGGCTTTCCTCACGGAATCTCCGGACCGCTCTGCCTCTTTGCTTTCTCGCAATTGCGGCCGGAACGGCTACGCATTTCCTGGAACTGTTCCGTGCGTCTCAGCGTAAACAACCCGGCCTTGGTGGCCGGGTTTTCTATCCGCAGTCCGGATTGCATCAGTTCGTAGCGGCAGGCGCGTTCGGATCCGGCAGCGGCACCTGCGTATCGGCAAGCGTGCGCAGATAGGCGATCACGTTGGCCCGATCCTCTTCCTTCGGCAGGCCGGCAAAACCCATCGCCGTTCCAGCTACGAATTTCTTCGGAGCGGCCAGGAAGTGATAGAGGTGATCGTAGGTCCACTTCTCCGAGCCGCCCTTGGAGAAGTCCTTCATGCCGGACGAATAGGCAAAGCCCTCGTGCTCGGCGACGGGACGATCGACGACGCCCCAGAGATCGGGACCGACCTTGTTCGGCCCTCCCTTTTCCCCGGAATGACAGGCCTGACACTTCTTGAAGATCGCTTCTCCGGCTTTGGCGTCGGCCTTCTGCAAGAGCTGAGCGATCGGCGTTTCCGCCTTGGCGGCGGCAGCCTTGTCGCCACCCGCTGCCGGCTCCTCCGCCGCAACGATGGCGAAACCGGGCTTTTCCGGCGTCTCTGTATGGAAAATAAATCCTGACGCGAGCGACACGGACTTCAACACGAACAGCGTGGCCAAAAGTGCCCCGACTCCCATGTTCACGTAGGATGAATTCATCTGCTATGCTCCCCTCGCCGCCGGCATCCTCCGCCGGCCCATCTTGAATTCGCGCGAAACCTATGTCTTTTGGCTGTTTCTTGCAACTGTGCAAACGGCCTCCGCCATGAGACGTTTTGACACTTTTCCCTTGGGAATAGAAGGCCCAACAATGACCGATCCGAATTTAGACAAGACGCTGGTCCTCATTCCCGCCCGCATGGCCTCCACGCGCCTGCCGGGCAAGCCGCTCGCCGACATTTGCGGTCTGCCCATGATCGTACAGGTTGCCAAGCGCGCGCGCGAGGCGGCGATCGGTCGCATCGTCGTCGCCGTCGATCACAAGGACACCTATGCCGCCGTCGCCGATGCCGGCTTTGACGTCGTCATGACACGTGGAGACCACCAATCCGGTTCCGACCGCATCTACGAGGCGCTGCAGGCCGTCGATCCGCAAGGCCGCGCCGAGATCGTCGTCAATGTGCAGGGCGACCTGCCGACGATCGATCCCGAGACCATCCGCGCCTCGCTGCGCCCGCTCGAGAATCCGGCCGTCGATATCGCCACGCTGGCCGTCGTGATCAAGGACGAAGAAGAGAAGACCCTGCCAAGCGTGGTCAAGGTCATCGGCTCGCAGATTTCGAACGATCGCCTGCGCGCTCTCTATTTCACCCGCGCTACCGCGCCCTACGGCGAGGGGCCGCTCTATCATCACATCGGCCTTTACACCTATCGCCGCGCCGCCCTTGAAAAATTCGTCCAGGCCGGCCCGTCGCCGCTGGAGCGGCGCGAATCACTGGAGCAGCTGCGGGCGCTGGAAGCCGGCATGCGCATCGATGTCGAGATCGTTGACACGGTTCCCCTCGGTGTCGATACTCCCGCCGACCTCGAAAAGGCCAGACGCATCCTCTCCGCCGCCTCTCACTGACGGCATTCCCCCAAGGGCAGTTCCATGATCAGCAAGACCAACAAGATCTCTTTCCAGGGCGACTACGGTGCCAATTCCGACATGGCCAGCCGTGACATGTTCCCGACCATGGAGCCTCTGCCCTGCCAGACCTTCGAAGATGCCTTTGCCGCGATCGACAACGGCGAAGCCGATCTCGGCATGATTCCGATCGAGAACACGATCGCCGGCCGTGTCGCCGACATCCATCATCTTCTGCCGGATTCGCGCCTGCATATCGTCGGCGAATACTTCATGCCGATCCGCTTCCAGCTCATGGTTCTGCCCGGCGTCAAGAAGGAAGAGATCCGCACGGTGCACAGCCACATCCATGCGCTGGGTCAATGCCGCAACATCGTGCGCGCCAACGGCTGGAAACCCGTTATCGCCGGCGACACCGCAGGCGCCGCCAAGCTCGTGCAGGAAAGCGGCGACCGCAGCATGGCAGCGCTCGCGCCCCGGCTCGCAGCCGATCTCTACGGGCTGGAGATCATTGCCGAGAATGTCGAGGACACCGAAAACAACATGACGCGCTTCGTCGTCCTGTCGCGGGACGAAAACTGGGCGGAGCGCAGCTCGCCGGACGAAAAGATCGTCACCACCTTCGTCTTCAACGTCCGCAACATTCCGGCCGCGCTCTACAAGGCGCTCGGCGGCTTTGCCACCAACGGCATCAACATGACGAAGCTCGAAAGCTACCAGCTCGGCGGCCGTTTCGTGGCAACGCAGTTCTATGCCGATATCGAGGGCCATCCTTCGGATCCGCATGTGCGCCGCGCGCTGGAAGAACTGCGCTTCTTCTCCGAAAAGGTCCGCATCCTCGGCGTCTACAAGGGCCATCCGATGCGCGGCGATCTTTAGGATCTCCGGCCTGATAAGCCCCTCATCCGGCCTGCCGGCCACCTTCTCCCCGCGGGCGGGGAGGTTAGGGTGAGGGGCAAATATGAGCTCAAGCTTTATTTATCCGGCTCACAAACGCGAAGACGATGGCCGTCGGGATCGAGCACGACGAAGGTCGGGCCGAAATCCATCGTCGTCAATTCCTGCGCGATCGGCAGGCCGCGCGCCTTCCAATCCTTGTAGTGCCGTTCGACGGCGCCGACGCCTTCGACCATGAAGCCCAGTTCGCCGCGATTGCCGATCGCCGAGGGCTGCGGCTCGACGCTGCTGCGCCGCCACAGCCCGAGACTCAGGCCGTTGTCGAGCCCGAAGGCCACGAAGTTGGGCGATGCGAAAGCCGGCTCGCGGCCGAGCAGATCGCGGTAGAACGGCGTGCTTTCACTGGGGTCCTTGACGTAGAAGATGATGAGGTTCGGGCTGGCCATTTGGATATTCCTCTTGTTTTGGTGGATATGGAGGCATGCGAGGGCAGTCCGGCGAACGGAGCGGAGCCGCCGGGGATGGCTTTGTCAGAGTATTGTCGGAGGTTTGCGCAGACGCATTTCCGAAGGGCATAGCGCCGTTTGGATCAGCCTGCTGCGCTTGAGTTCTTGATTGTGCTCATATCCTTATCGCGAAGGTCGCGGCATGCTTAGCGACGCATCCGGACTTCCTCACGGTAAGGGGCGCGGCCATCCAGGAAGCCGAGATCGCGCTTGACGGAGTTTGGCGTTTCCTCGATGTCGAGGCGATCCCAGCGGCGGGTGAAACAGCCAAGCACAATCTGCGAGAGGCGAGCCGGCCATGCTGGCGCCGGACGATCTTTGCTTTCGCGTGCCTTGACGCCACCGCGATGCGTTTGTTGCATGAAAACATTGCTTGCCATGATCGGCCCTCCCTCCTGCTTGGATGGTGCCGATAATAACCAAGCCTACTGACAGTTTCTGGCAGTAGCGTTGCGCAGACGAATCAATTGTGAGCCACGCCCTCCCGCGCCTGCCATTCTCTGGCGAGGGCAACACGCCGGCGCGGGTAGCGTGCCTCCAGCACCGCGAAATCGACGATGCGATCGGCGCGGAAATGGCGAAAATCCTGGCGCAGCTCGCACCAGGCCATGATGATACGCGAGTTGTCGAAATAGCCGAGCGCGAAGGGCCAGATGCGCCGGGTCGAGATGGCACCGTTCACATCACCATAGGTCAGCTGCACCATGCGTTCGGTGCGGATTGCCTTGCGCATCAGGGAGAGATCGGCCTTGTCTTCGGTGATGCGGCGCGTGCCGACGACCACGGCCGCCTGGTCGACCGCCTCGCGGAGGTCCGCGGGCAGCACGGCGGCAATCTTTGCGAGCGCATCGGTTCCTGCGGCCGCCAGACGGGCGTCGGTTGCACGCGCCACCCATCGCGATCCCAGCACCAGCGCTTCGATCTCATCCTGCGAAAACATCATCGGCGGCAGCATGAAACCGGGCTTCAGCACATAACCGATGCCGGGCTCACCTTCTATCATGGCGCCCTGCGACTGCAGGCTGGCAATATCGCGATAGAGCGTGCGCAGGCTGACGCCGGTCTCCTCGGCCAGAACGGCACCGCTCACCGGACGCCGGTAGCGCCGCAGTGTCTGCAACAGCGTCAGCAGGCGTTCCGAGCGGGCCATGGCAGGATAGTCCTAGCGCTTCCATTCCACCCAGTCGCGCATCAGGCGATGGGCAATGGCGCCCTTGGGCGGGGATGTGTTGCCGGATGCCGAAACGTGATCAAGCATCGCAAGCGTCTCTTCCGGGGTGAACCAGCGGCAATCCTCAAGCTCGGCCTCGTCCATATGGATGTCGATCGACCTCGCCTCGGCATAGCAGCCGATCATGAGGGAATGCGGCATCGGCCAAGGCTGCGAGGCATGATAGCGCACGCGGCCGATATGGATGCCGGATTCCTCGAGTGTCTCGCGGCGCACCGCATTTTCGATGGTTTCGCCCGGCTCGACGAAACCGGCAAGACAGGAGTACATGCCGGGCGCGAAATGATGGCTGCGGCCGAGGAGGCAGCGATTCCTTTCCTCATCGATGCAAAGCATGATGACCACCGGATCCGTGCGCGGGAAGATCATGTGTTCGCAGGCCGTGCAGACCCGCTTGTAGCCGCCGATGCGGCTTTCCATGACCGAGCCGCAGCGTCCGCAGAAACGGTTGTCGCCATTCCAGCGCAGGAGGCTCATGCCCTGCGCCGCTTCGCCGAGGATTTCGCCTTCCAGCAGAAGATCGCGCCAGAGCGAGCGCATGTCGGCAGGCTTGTACTGGCTGGCGAGTTCATCGGCATTGACGCGCACGGGTACGGCAAGCCGGGGCTCGCCGGTCTTGCGGTAGCCGAGCAACACGGCCTCCTCCCAATTCGGGTCGAGCTCCTGCAGCTCATAGCGGGCAAACAGCGGATCGAGCACCTGGCCATCATGCTTCAAAACAAGCCGATCCCCTGCGAATGCCAGGATATGCGTGCCTTCCTTGGCGAGCGCATGCTTGATCGATTCCTCGTCGCGATGCTCCGCATCCCGGTTGAGCTGGTTTTCCGCAAAAGCGGTGAGACTGCTTGGTTCCGGATGCGGGGCATCCGAGGAAAAGATGGAGTGGCTCATTGTGAAAGCGTTTCCCGCAACTTGGCTATCAGGCTGTTCATGTCTTCGTCCGAATAGGGTTCCGCCTTGCCGTAGCCCCAGACCGGGCCTGGCCAGTTGGCATCACCTTCGAACCGCGCGATGACATGAACATGCAGCTGACGGACGATATTTCCAAGTGCCCCGACGTTGATTTTTGTGGCTCCCGTCAGCGTCTTCAGCGCGCTTGCGACCTTATCCGTTTCGAAGGTCAGCAAGACCCGGTCGAGCGGGGTCAGCTCGAAAACTTCCGATTTGTCGGGTCTGCGGGGGATCAGCACGAGCCAGGGCCAGCGGCGGTCCTTCATCAGCCTGACGTCACAGAGGCCGGTTATGGTGACTGAAACGCTGTCATTCGCCAGACGATCGTCGAGCGTGAACTCCTTCAAAGGGGCATCCTCCATTGTTTTATCAAATGTTTAGCAGTTTTTTTTGACCTTGGCTTGCTTTTGATGACGATATTGCCGATATGTGCATTCGGGAGGTTGGTGGTGGACGAGCCACTCGCCAACCGGGTCAGGTCCGGAAGGAAGCAGCCCTAACGAGCCCGGCACGGGTCATTCGTGCCAGCCTCCCACCACTCCGAAAGCAAGACCCGGCTTTCCGGGCGACAAGCAGGGCGATGAGCGACACCGAGCGACAAGCAAAAGATGCCGCTTCGACCGGCACCGGTTACCGGGTGCTGGCCCGCAAATACAGGCCGAAGGACTTCACCGACCTGATGGTCGGCCAGGAGCCAATGGTTCGCACGCTGACCAACGCGTTCGAGACCGGCCGCATCGCCCAAGCCTATATGCTGACGGGCGTGCGCGGCGTCGGCAAGACGACGACGGCCCGCATCCTTGCACGCGGCCTCAACTACAAAACCGCCGACATCGATCGCCCCACCATCGATCTGCGTGAACCCGGCGAACATTGCCAAGCGATCATGGAAGGCAGGCATGTCGACGTCATCGAAATGGACGCCGCCTCGCATACAGGCATCGACGATATCCGCGAAATCATCGAGCAGGTGCGCTACCGTCCGGTTTCGGCCCGCTACAAGGTCTACATCATCGACGAAGTGCACATGCTGTCGACGGCGGCCTTCAACGGGCTCTTGAAGACGCTGGAAGAGCCGCCCGAGCATGTGAAGTTCATCTTCGCGACGACGGAAATCCGTAAAGTTCCGATCACGGTGCTGTCGCGTTGCCAGCGCTTCGACCTGCGCCGTATCAGCGCCTCCGATCTCGTCGGGCTGTTCACCACCATCGCCGGCAAGGAAGGCATCGAGGCCGAGCCGGACGCGCTCGCCATGATCGCCCGCGCCGCCGAAGGTTCGGCGCGCGACGGCCTGTCGCTGCTCGACCAGGCGATCGCCCATGGCAGCGGCTTCGTCGCTGCCGATGCGGTGCGCGCAATGCTCGGGCTCGCCGACCGCGCGCGCATCGTCGATCTCTTCGGCCATGTCGTCAAAGGCGATGTCTCGGCGGCGCTTGCCGAATTCAACAGCCAGTACGAGGCCGGCGCCAATCCCGTCGTCGTGCTCACCGACCTTGCCGATTTCACCCATCTCGTGACCCGCCTCAAATATGTGCCCGATGCCGCCGACGATCCGTCGCTCAGCGAAATCGAGCGCACGAAAGCGGCGGAATTCGCGCAAAGGGTTGCGGTCACAGCACTTTCCCGCATCTGGCAGATGCTTCTCAAGGGCATCACCGAGACCGAGAATGCCGCGCGCACCGCCGGTGCGGCCGAAATGGTGCTGATCCGGCTCGCGCACGCCGCCCATTTGCCGGCACCGGAAGATGCTGCCCGCAGGCTTGCCGAATTTTCCGAAGGCAGCGGCGGCTCCCGCCCGTCGCCGTCCCCTGGCGGCGGCAATGGCGGTGGAGCGGTGTCCTATCAGGGCAATGCCATGGCGCGCGCGGTCGAAACACCGGCGCCGCGACCCACGCACTCCGCCCCCGTCGCGATGCTGCGTGCCGTACCGAATACACAGCCGGATTCGCAACCCGTCGGACGCATCGAGCAGAAACCCGCCGAGGCGCCGAAGCCGCTCGTGCCGGTCAATTCGATGGCCGATATCGCCGAACTCGCCAGTCAGAAGCGCGATCCGAAGCTGAAGGCGCTGGTGCGCACCTTCGTGCGTCCGGTCAAGCTGGAACCGGGAAGGCTCGATGTCAGCCTGACGCCGGGCGCTCCCGGCACGCTGCTGAACGAACTCGCCGTCAAGCTGAAGGAATGGACCGGGATCCACTGGATCGTCAGCCTCAGCCGCGAGGAAGGCCAGCCGACGCTTGTCGAGGCCGAGGCGAACGCCCAGAAGCAGCGGGTCGCCGATGCGCGGCAGGACCCCGACGTCGCCGCGATCCTGGCGCAATTTCCGGGCGCAAAGATCATCGACGTGCGGGTGCGGGCACCTGAGGCGGACGAAGAGGACGAAGCCGCCGCTCCGCCGGCAATCGCCGAATCCGTCGATGGCGATATCCTGCCGGGCGACGATATAGAATTCTAGGGGTAGGATGGACGGTAGCAAACCCGCCCGGCTCGCCGAGCAGCGGCGGCCGCGGGAATACATCTCTGCCAAGAAATAGACGTTTGCAGAAGAAGGACCAAAGACGATGCGCGACATCATGGGCATGATGGGCAAAGTGAAGGAAATGCAGGCCAAGATGGAGAAGATGCAGTCGGAGATCGCCGACATTCGCGTCGAAGGCAAGGCCGGCGGCGGCCTCGTCACCGTCACCGTCAACGGCAAGGGCCTGATGGTCGGCCTCAAGATCGATCCGTCGCTCTTCAAGGAAGACGATGTCGAGATTCTCGAAGACCTGATCGTTGCCGCCAACAAGGATGCTCAGGAAAAGGCCGAGGCAATCGCCGCCGAAAAGACGCGCGAACTCACAGCCGGCCTGCCGATCCCGCCCGGCTTCAAGCTGCCTTTCTGAGGCTAGTCTATTTCCTTCAGCGTGCGGCCGCCTTGCGAATGAGATCGCGGCCGATCGCCTTTGCCGGCTCGTTCCGCAGCACCAGCGACGTCGTCACGGCGCCATGACGCGCGACGGAATCGACGATGGTTTCAAGGTCCGACGGTGTCGGCACGAGAACCTTGAGCAGGAAGCAATCTTCGCCCGTCAGCCTCAAGACCTCGATAATCTCGGGCATTTCCGAAAACTGCTTCAGGCAGGGCCGGATATGCTCATGCGTGGTTCGCAGCCGGATGACCGCCATCATGCCGAGCCCGACGACGGCGGGATCGATGATGGCGCGATAAGCTGCAATCACGCCGCGCTCTTCCAGCCGCTTCAGCCGCTCCGAGGCCGCCGGCTGCGAGAGGCCGACGCGGCGGCCAAGTTCCGATACCGAGATTCGTCCATCCTGCTGCAGGATCTCGACGATCGATAGATCCGTCGGATCCAGCCCTCTTTCGACATTATCCATTCCACACCTTCAATTCATCGGTTTGCGAAGGTTTTATCCAATGGATTGCAATGTCAATCGATCGAGCGACATGGCAGGTTTCTCCACGAGGAAATAAGGAGAAAGGATTGGCATGAGCGATATCATCATGTTGCCGGGGCTTGGCGGCTCGGGCGAAAATCACTGGCAGACACTATGGGAGCGACAAAACCCCAACACGCGCAGGTTCCAGCCGCCGAGCTGGGACAGACCGGAACTCGCGGACTGGATTGCTGCGCTAGAGAAGGAGATCTCGAGCTCTAGAACGCCGCCGATCCTGATCGCGCATAGTCTTGCCTGCCAGCTCATCGCCCATTGGGTTCCCGTGAAGAAAACGGCAATCCTCGGCGCCTTTCTGGTGGCCGCTCCCGACCCCACAGGCGAAATCTATCTGGCCGAAGCCGGCAGCTTCGCCGATCCGCCACAGCAGAGGCTGCCCTTTCCATCCCTGCTCGTCGCCAGTACCGACGATCCTTTCGGCTCCATCGACCATGCGCGTCACAGTGCCGAAATCTGGGGCAGCACCTTTGTCGAGGTCGGGCCATGCGGCCATATCAATGCTGCATCAGGACTAGGGGACTGGCCGGAAGGCAAGGCAATTTTCGAGCGCTTTCGCGCGCAGCTCGAATAAGCGCAATTCGCCATTTGGAAAAATCGGGCCGGAATGCTATCTCTGACCGTCTTCGTCCAGATATCGTCTGGCCTGCCCGATCGGAGGGAATGCGATGAGCCTGTCGACGCTGCTTGTTTTTGCCGGTGCCTTGTTCATCGCAGCGGGGTCGCCGGGACCTAGCATTGCCGCGCTGGTGGCACGCGTGCTGACGAAGGGCGCGCGCGATGTCCTGCCGTTTCTTGCCGCCATGTGGCTCGGCGAGGCAATCTGGCTGACCTGCGCCATCGCCGGCCTTGCGACCATTGCCGAGACTTTTCATGTCGCCTTCGTGGCGATCAAATGGCTCGGTGTCGCCTATCTGCTCTATCTTGCCTGGAAAATGTGGTTTGCGGCCTCCGACACGACGGAAGAACAGTTGCCGGATGCACAATCGCCCGCGCGACTGTTTCTCGCCGGCTTCACGGTCACCATGGGCAATCCGAAGATCATGGTATTCTACGTGGCGCTGCTGCCTTCGATCATCGATCTGCATGGCGTGGCGATATCTGGCTGGGCCGAGCTGGTGGCGACGATGTTCGTGGTTCTCATCGTCATCGATCTCTCCTGGGCGATGCTTGCCGCGAAGGCGAGAACCTTCCTGAAGAGCCGCCGCGCCGTTCGCATTGCCAACCGCGCCAGCGCCGGCACTATGGCGGGCGCGGCCGTAGCGATCGCCATGCGTTAGGTTCGGGAATTTTCGAACTCCATCCCTGAACACGGCGTAAAGATAGCATGCGATTGGAAACGGCCGGGATTTTTCCTTTGCCGACCGTCCGTTCCGTGATTCCGTTCTCGAAGCTTATGAGCTAAAAGCCTCCAATGGCAAAGCGAGTCACCGGCCCCGAAATCGAAAAACTCATCCAGCTTCTGGCAAAAGTGCCGGGCCTTGGGCCGCGCTCGGCGCGCCGCGCGGCGCTGCATCTGATCAAGAAGAAGGATCAGCTTCTCGGGCCGCTGTCCCATGCCATGGGCGACGCCTATGACAAGGTGAAGATCTGTTCGCGCTGCGGCAATGTCGATACCGTCGATCCCTGCACCGTCTGCACCGACGACCGACGCGACCAGTCCGTCATCATCGTCGTCGAGGATGTCTCCGACCTCTGGGCACTGGAACGATCGGGCGCGATGAACGCCGCCTATCACGTTCTCGGCGGCGTCTTGTCACCGCTCGACGGCGTCGGGCCTGACGATCTCAATATTCGCGGGCTGATCGCGCGCGTCGGCGAAGGCGGCGTCCGCGAGATCATCATCGCCGTCAACGCCACGGTCGAAGGGCAAACCACAGCACACTATATAACCGACCAGCTGGATGGCCTCGAGGTCAAGATCACCCGCCTTGCCCATGGCGTGCCTGTCGGCGGCGAACTAGATTATCTTGATGAGGGCACGCTGGCGGCAGCGCTGAGGGCGCGGACGGCGATTTGAGGATTTTCGCGAAGATATAAAGGACTGCGTATGAGGAGAGTCCATACCCCCCTCTGTCAGCTTTCGCTGACATCTCCCCCACAAGGGGGGAGATTGGTTGCCCGCAGCGGCGATCTGCCTCAAACCAATATCCTGCCTGCAGAAACTTCGAACTATCGACATGGCACGAAGCTCGCCGCCAACAATCTCCCCCCTTGTGGGGGAGATGTCCCGAAAGGGACAGAGGGGGGTATCTCGCGGCACGTTCTGCGGTTGCTCATCCTCCTCCTCGCCCTCCTCCCCTTTCCCGCTCTCGCCGCCTCCAAAACCGACGTCGAGGCGCAGTTTCAGGCCTGGATACAGAAGAATTTCTGGCGCGAGGCGCAAAAGGCCGGAATTTCCGAAAAGACTTTCCAGGCCGCCTTCGCCGGCGTAACGCTGAACTGGGATCTGCCTGACCTCGAGCCGCCGGGCTTCCCGAAGCCCAAACAACAGGCGCAAACCCAGGCCGAGTTCTCCTCCCCCGCCCCCTATTTCAACGAGGCGCGGCTGCAGAAGCTCGCCGCAACAGGGCGGGGGCTTGCTTCGCAATATGGACCGGTGCTGCGGCGGATCGAGAAAACCTATGGCGTTCCGGGACCGATCCTGCTCGCCATCTGGGGCCGCGAGACCGGTTTCGGCATTGCCAAGCTGCCGAATTCCGCGATCCAGGTGCTGGCAACCAAAGCCTTCATGTCAACGCGCAAGGACATGTTTCGAACCGAGCTTATCGCCGCCCTGCGCATCCTCGAACATGGCGACGTCACGCCGGATCAGTTCAAGGGTTCCTGGGCCGGCGCACTCGGCCAGCCGCAGTTCATGCCGACCAACTATCTGAAATATGCCGTCGACTTCGACGGCGACGGCCACCGCAACATCTGGACCTCCGTGCCGGATACGCTGGCATCCATAGCCAACTATATGGTTCAGAAGGGCTGGCAGCGCGGCCGAAGCTGGGGATACGAGGTCACGATCCCGCAGAACGTTTCCTGCGCCCAGGAAGGCCCCGATCTTGCCAAGCCGATCTCGCAATGGGCCTCGCTTAGCATCACGCGGGTATCCGGCAAGGCATTTCCATCGGACGAATTGCGCGCCAGCGGCATGATGCTGGTGCCGGCCGGCCGCGACGGGCCGGAATTCATCGTGACGCCGAATTTCTACGTCATCAAGGAATACAACAATTCCGACCTCTACGTCCTCTATATCGGCAATCTCGCCGACCGCATTGCCGATGGCAGCGGCGCCTTCCAGGAAAAATGGGGCGATGTCGGCAAGATGCTGCGCTCCGACGTCGCCAACATGCAGAAGGCTCTGGAGCGCAAGGGCTACGATGTCGGCGGCACGGACGGCCTGCCCGGCTATAAGACGCGGCGCTCGATCGGTCAGTGGCAGGAAAAGAACGGCATGAAGCCCACCTGCTATCCCGATAGCTCGATGCTCGGCGTGCTGAAATAGCCCCGGAAACGGCTTTCGGCGCGAATGCCTTGCAATTCGCAGGAAAGAGGCTTATATCCGCATCAAATTCTTGATCGTGTGATGAAGAGTGGGCCGCAAGGACCCGCTCTTTTTTATTAGCGCGATCTCCCGATGCATGAAAAATGCGGAGTGAATGCTTGTCGGACGTGACAAACGCAGACAATACCAATGAACCCCGGCTGATCGTCGAAACCGGCCTTGATCAGCGCGTTGCCGCCATCATCGAGCCTGTCCTCGTGGGCATGGGCTTCCGCCTGGTGCGTGCGCGCCTCCTGAACCTGAACGGCCTGACGCTGCAGATCATGACCGAGCGCAACGACGGCACCATGACCGTCGAGGACTGCGAAGAGGTTTCCATGGCCATTTCGCCGGTGCTGGATGTGGAAGATCCGATCGATAAGGCGTATCATCTGGAAGTGTCGTCGCCGGGCATCGACCGCCCGATGGTGCGCAAGTCGGATTTCCAGCGCTGGATCGGCCACCTCGTCAAATGCGAAACGTCGATCCTCGTCGATAACCGCAAGCGCTTCCGCGGCAAGATCATCGCCGTCGATGCCAACGGTTTCACGATCGAGCGCGACCAGGTTACCCGTGGCGAGGAGCTCAAGGTGACCATTCCGTTCAGCACCTTGGCCGAAGCCAAGCTGATCCTGACGGACGATCTCATCCGCGACGCGCTGCGCGCCGACAAGCTGGCGAAAGCCGAGGCAGCGAACCAGAACGAAGCGGACGACGAAGAATAACCGATCAACGAACCGCCTGACGGAACGGGAACCCTGAGGGCTGGAAGACGGAGACTAAAGACAATGGCAGTCAGTGCGAACCGGCTAGAACTTCTGCAGATCGCAGATGCAGTGGCGCGCGAAAAGGTCATCGACCGCGAGATCGTGCTTGCCGCAATGGCGGATGCGATCCAGAAGGCCGCGCGCTCTCGTTACGGCACGGAATCGAATATCCGCGCCGACATCAACCCGAAGACGGGCGAGATCCGCCTGCAGCGTCTGCTCGAAGTGGTCGAGAAGGCCGAGGATTATTCCACGCAGATTCCGCTGGAACTGGCCCGCGACCGCAATCCGGACGCAGCCCTTGGCGATTTCATCGCCGATCCGCTGCCGCCGATGGATTTCGGCCGCATCGCCGCCCAGTCGGCCAAGCAGGTCATCGTGCAGAAGGTGCGCGAAGCCGAGCGTGACCGCCAGTTCGACGAATTCAAGGATCGCGTCGGCGAAATCGTCAACGGCACGGTCAAGCGCGTCGAATACGGCAACGTCATCGTCGATCTCGGCCGCGGCGAAGGCATCATCCGCCGCGACGAGATGATCCCGCGCGAAAACTTCCGCTACGGCGACCGCGTCCGCGCCTATGTCTACGACGTCCGCCGCGAGCAGCGCGGTCCGCAGATCTTCCTGTCGCGCACGCATCCGCAATTCATGGTCAAGCTCTTCACCATGGAAGTGCCGGAAATCTACGACGGCATCATCCAGGTGAAGTCGGTTGCTCGCGATCCGGGCTCACGCGCCAAGATCGCCGTCATCTCGAACGACTCGTCGATCGACCCGGTCGGCGCCTGCGTCGGTATGCGCGGTTCTCGCGTCCAGGCCGTCGTCGGCGAACTGCAGGGCGAAAAGATCGACATCATTCCCTGGTCCAACGAGCCGGCGAACTTCGTCGTCAACGCGCTTCAGCCCGCCGAAGTCGCCAAGGTCGTTCTCGATGAAGATGCCGAGCGCATCGAAGTCGTGGTTCCGGACGAGCAGCTGTCGCTCGCCATCGGCCGCCGCGGTCAGAATGTCCGCCTCGCGTCGCAGCTGACGGGCTGGGATATCGACATCATGACGGAAGCCGAGGAATCGGAACGCCGTCAGAAGGAATTCAACGAGCGCACCAACCTCTTCATGGATGCGCTCGACGTCGACGAAATGGTCGGCCAGGTTCTGGCCTCCGAGGGCTTTGCCGCTGTCGAGGAACTGGCCTACGTCGATCTCGACGAAATCTCCTCCATCGACGGTTTCGACGAAGACACCGCCCAGGAAATCCAGACCCGCGCCCGCGAATATCTCGAGAAGCTCGAAGCCGAGATGGACGAGAAGCGCAAGGCTCTCGGCGTTTCCGACGAGCTTCGTCAGATCAACGGCATGACGGCTCAGATGATGGTTGCTCTCGGCGAGGACGGCATCAAGACGATCGAGGACTTCGCCGGCTGCGCCGCCGACGACCTCGTCGGCTGGTCCGAGCGCAAGAACGGCGAAACGAAGAAGTTCGAAGGCCTGTTCTCCAAGCTCGAAGTCTCGCGCGTGGAAGCCGAACAGATGGTCGTGCAGGCCCGCCTGCTGGCCGGCTGGATCACCGAAGCCGATCTCGCCGCCGAAGCCGAAGAGGCATCGGAGGGTGAAGGCGAGGCCGAGCAGGAAGCATGATGAGCGCAGAGGGGCCGAAGGCCGCATCCGAAGACGACGATCTTGCGGGTGATGGCGCGAATGGCCGTATGTGCATCGTAACACGCGAAAGCGGATCGCCCGACGAGCTGATCCGCTTCGTCGCCGCTCCGGACGGAACCGTCGTTCCCGATCTGAAGCGGCAGCTGCCGGGACGCGGATGCTGGGTCAAGATCGACCGGGCGCTCGTGGACAAGGCAGTGGCAAAGAAGTTGTTCTCCCGCGCCCTGAAGGCGGAGGTGACCGCACCGAACGATCTCGGTGCCACCGTCGACCGCCTGCTTGCGGCGCAACTGGCCGGGATGATGAACATGGCGCGCAAGGCGGGCCAGTTCGTATCCGGCTCGTCGAAGGTGGACGGCGCCGTTCGCAACGGCTCGGCACTTGCCGTGTTCCATGCGATGAACGCTGCTGCCGACGGCGTGCGCAAGATCGACCAGGCCCGCAAGGCCTGGCATCTCGGCATGGAGACCGAAATGGAAATACCATCCTTCCGTGTCTTTACGGAGGCGGAAATGGACGAACTGATGGGCCAGAATGCTTTTATCCATGCCGCAGCGCTTGCAGGGCAGGCGGGTGAGGGTGTAGTGAAGCGCGCAAACCTGCTCGAACGGTACCGCAACGGCGGTCAGTCCCGGGCAACGGGCGGCGCTGGCCGGCGAAAACAATGACGCGGTCACCGGCCTCTGCCGGACGCCTCATTAAGGTACATGCATTGAACGACAGGGTCTGACGGATATTTCCGTACCCTGTCCGAAGGAACAGGAACGGAATGACCGACAATCAAGACGACAAGACGCTGAGTGTTTCGGGTAAGAAGACCCTCACCTTGAAACCTTCAGGCGTAAACCAGGGCACCGTGCGCCAGGACATGGGCCGCGGTCGCACCAAGGCGGTCGTGGTTGAAACCCGTAAGCGCCGCCCGCTACGTCCTGAAGACGAAAAGCCAATCACGCCGGCGACGACAGCCGCGCCATCGGTGACGCGTGTCGCCGAGCCGACGCCGCAGCCGCCGCGCCCGCCCCAGCCGGCTCCGCGCATTCATCAGCCGGGTGGCCAGCAGCAGCGCCCCGCGCAATCGAACCAGGGTTATCAGCAGCGTCCGCAGCAGGAACGCTCGTCGCGTCCGGTGGTTCTGAACCACCTGTCGGCCGACGAGATGGACGCTCGCCGCCGCGCGCTTGCCGACGCCCAGGCTCGTGACGCCGCCGACGCCGTTCGCCGCGCCGAGGAAGAGGCACGCCGCAGGCAGGAAGAAGAGGCACGCCGCGTCACCGAACAGGCCGAAGCCGCCCGCCGCGCCGAGGAAGAGGCCGCTCGTGCTGTCGAAGCCAAGGCAGCGGCGCCTGCCGCACCGGCCGAACCCCAGACAGAAGCTCCGAAGCCGGCAGCCCAACCCGCTCCGGCACCGGTCGTTGCGCGTCGTCCGGACGCGGCTCCGCAGCCGGCCCGCCCGGGTGCCCCCTCGATGGAGACGCCTGCCGCCCGGCGCCGCGTCAGCCAGGACGACGACGACCGCGGCCCGCCGCGTGGCGGCGCGCCTGTGCGCGGCAAGGTCGTGCGTCCGGAGCCGGCAAAGCCGGTCACCACGCGTCCGAAGACGGACGACGATCGCCGCCGCGGCAAGCTGACGGTTACCACGGCCGATGTCGACGAAGACGGCAACGCCCGCGGCCGCTCGCTTTCGGCCATGCGCCGCCGCCAGGAGAAGTTCCGTCGCAGCCAAATGCAGGAAACGCGCGAAAAGATTTCGCGTGAAGTCGTCCTGCCCGAGACCATCACCATACAGGAACTGTCGCAGCGCATGTCCGAACGTGCCGTCGACGTCATCAAGTACCTGATGAAGGAAGGCCAGATGATGAAGCCGGGCGACGTCATCGACGCCGATCTGGCCGAGCTGATCGCCGGCGAATTCGGCCACACGGTCAAGCGCGTTTCGGAATCCGATGTCGAGCAAGGCATCTTCAACGTTGCCGACGAGGAAGGCGAGCTGGTTTCCCGTCCGCCGGTTGTCACCATTATGGGTCACGTCGACCACGGCAAGACCTCGCTGCTCGATGCCATCCGCCATGCGAACGTGGTTGCCGGCGAAGCCGGTGGCATCACCCAGCATATCGGCGCCTATCAGGTCGAGCAGAACGGTCAGAAGATCACCTTCATCGACACGCCCGGCCACGCCGCCTTCACGGCGATGCGTGCCCGCGGTGCCCAGGCGACCGACATCGCGATCCTCGTGGTTGCGGCCGACGACAGCGTGATGCCGCAGACGATCGAATCGATCAACCACGCCAAGGCGGCGGGTGTTCCGATCATCGTCGCGATCAACAAGATCGACAAGCACGAAGCCAATCCGCAGAAGGTCCGCACGGAACTGCTGCAGCATGAAGTCTTCGTCGAATCGATGGGCGGCGAAGTTCTCGACGTGGAAGTCTCCGCGAAGAACCGTACCAACCTCGACAAGCTGCTGGAAGCCATCCTGCTGCAGGCGGAAATCCTTGATCTCAAGGCCAATCCGAACCGCACGGCAGAGGGCACCGTCATCGAAGCCCAGCTTGATCGCGGTCGTGGCTCCGTTGCCACGGTCCTCGTTCAGAAGGGTACGCTGCGTCCGGGTCAGATCGTCGTCGCCGGCGATCAGTGGGGCCGCGTGCGCGCTTTGATCAACGACAAGGGCGAACATGTGAAGGAAGCCGGTCCGGCCACGCCCGTCGAGGTTCTCGGTCTTTCGGGTACGCCGGCTGCAGGTGATAAATTCGCCGTCGTCGAAAACGAAAGCCGCGCCCGCGAGATTTCGGAATACCGTCAGCGCCTGGCCCGCGACAAGGCGGCCGCACGCCAGTCCGGTCAGCGCGGTTCGCTCGAACAGATGATGACCCAGCTGCAGAGCGCCGGCGTGAAGGAATTCCCGCTGGTGGTCAAGGGCGACGTGCAGGGCTCGATCGAAGCCATTGCCGGTGCGCTCGAGAAGCTCGGTACCGACGAAGTCCGTGCGCGCATCGTCCATTCGGGCGCGGGCGGCATCACCGAGTCGGATATTTCGCTTGCCGAAGCCTCGAACGCGGCCATCATCGGCTTCAACGTTCGCGCCAATGCCCAGGCACGCCAGTTTGCCGAGCGCGAAGGCATCGAGATCCGCTACTACAACATCATCTACGACCTGGTGGATGACGTGAAGGCGGCAATGTCGGGCCTGCTTTCTCCGGAGCGCCGCGAAACCTTCCTCGGCAATGCCGAAATCCTCGAGGTGTTCAACATCACGAAGGTCGGCAAGGTCGCGGGTTGCCGCGTCACCGAGGGCAAGGTCGAGCGTGGCGTCGGTGTGCGTCTGGTCCGCGACAACGTCGTTATCCACGAAGGCAAGCTCAAGACGCTCAAGCGCTTCAAGGATGAAGTGTCGGAAGTCAATGTCGGCCAGGAATGCGGCATGGCCTTCGAAAACTACGAAGACATCCGCGCCGGCGACACGATCGAGTGCTTCCGCGTCGAGCATATCACCCGTACGCTCTGAGCGATCTTTCGATTTGCTAGATATCAAAACCGCCGGCCAAGACCGGCGGTTTTTTATTGGATCCATCCGAATGAGGATGAACCACCGGCATGACCACAGTGCCTGAAGAGGATCGCTCCATTATCGTCTCCTTCATTCGGCAACCGGACGCACATGCATGCCGAAGGCGCCTCCTGGGCATCGATCAATACGATGCTATGGGTCGGCTGGAGCGAGATCCTCGATATTCGCCGCTCTGACGGACGGATCGAATTCCATCTCGAATCCTGCGTTACCTATATTCCGGCGTCTGCCTTTTCCGACCGTGGAGCACAGGATGCCGCATTCGCGAGGATTCTCGGCTTCTGGGGGACCGCAACCCCTCTCCAGCCTTGACCTTTGCGCCGGATCGAGTCATTTGACCCGCTTTATCGCGTCCACGGGACGCTGCTAACGGAACAACCATGACCAGACCAACTTCTTCCGCGCCTTCGCAGCGCATGCTTCGCGTCGGCGAGCAGGTGCGCTCAGCGATTACGCAGGTCCTGCAACGCGGCGAAGTGCGCGACGACCTGATCGAGCGCACCGTGATCTCCATTTCCGAAGTGCGCATGTCGCCCGATCTGAAGATCGCTACCGCCTTCGTGACCCCGCTCGGCGTCGCCGACCACGGCGCCGTCATCGAGGCGCTGAACCGCCACGCGAAATATATCCGCGGCCGCCTCGGCCCGCAGCTTCGCCAGATGAAGTACATGCCGGAGGTTCGTTTCCGAGACGATACGAGCTTCGACAACTACCAGAAGATCGAGGCGCTTCTGCGCTCGCCCGAGGTCAGCCGCGATCTCGAAGACGACAACGACCAAGATCAATAACAGAGACAGAGAATGTCCAAGCCACGCAAGCCCAAGGGCCGCCCGATTTCGGGCTGGCTCATCCTCGACAAGCCGATTGATTTCGGCTCGACCGAAGTCGTTTCCAAGATCAAGTGGCTGTTCAAGGCCCAGAAGGCCGGCCATGCCGGCACGCTCGATCCGCTCGCATCCGGCATGCTGCCGATCGCGCTCGGCGACGCCACCAAGACGGTTCCCTACGTCATGGACGGCCGCAAGATCTACGAATTCACCGTGACCTGGGGCGAGGAACGCGCCTCCGACGACCTCGAAGGCGAAGTGACCGCCACGTCCGACAAGCGTCCCGGCGAAGAGGACATCCGCGCGCTGCTGCCGAAATATACCGGCGTCATCAACCAGATCCCGCCGCAGTTTTCCGCCATCAAGATATCAGGCGAACGCGCCTACGATCTGGCTCGCGAGGGCGAAACGGTCGAGATCCCGTCGCGCGAAGTCGAAATCTTCCGCCTGACGCTGCTCGCCTGCCCGGATGCCAATACGGCGCATTTCGAGGTGGAATGCGGCAAGGGAACCTATGTGCGCGCGCTTGCCCGCGACTTCGGCCGCGACCTTGGTTGCTACGGTCATATTTCCGGCCTGCGCCGCAGCTTCGTCGCCCCCTTCGCCGAGGAGACGATGGTGCCGCTTGCCGATCTCGTGGCGCTGGAAGAGATCGAAGATGCGGACGAGCGGCTCGCAGCGCTCGATGCTCTGCTCATCGACACGGCGGAAGCCCTGTCTTCGCTGCCGCATCTCGTCATCAGCGACGACCAGGCGCATCGCCTGAAGATGGGCAACCCGATCCTGGTGCGCGGCCGCGATGCGCCGGTTGCCGAAACCGAGGCCTATGCCACGGCACGCGGCAAGCTGATCGCGATCGGCGAGATCGGGCAGGGTGAGTTCCGGCCCAAGCGGGTTTTTGGATAAAAGCATCTTCTCTCCGGCGGAGAGAAGGTGGACGCGAGCAAACTCGCTGAGCGAGATTGAGAGAGGCCGGATGACGGGGCTCGAAGCAAAGCTTCGAGTGGCTTGAGCGCAAGCGAAAGGCAAATTTCCCGATGCCGCGCCACCCCCTCATCCGACCCTTCGGGCCACCTTCTCCCCGAGGGGAGAAGGTAAAGACAGGATGCCCTTCCCTTTGCAGCCCAAATGGTCTATAGGCAGCGCCAGCATCAGGCGCGCCTGATTGCATTCGCGGCCAATGCTGGACGACATCCCGGCGTTTGGCGACCTTAATTCCTCTCATAGAAAGGATCACCCGATGTCGATCACTGCTGAGCGCAAGGCTGCGCTGATCAAGGAATACGCAACCGCCGAAGGCGACACCGGTTCTCCGGAAGTTCAGGTTGCGATCCTGACCGAGCGCATCAACAACCTCACCGAACACTTCAAGGGCCACAAGAAGGACAACCATTCCCGTCGTGGCCTCCTGACGATGGTTTCCAGCCGGCGCTCGCTTCTTGACTACCTCAAGAAGAAGGACGAAGGCCGTTATACCAAGCTGATCACCAGCCTCGGTATCCGCCGCTAACGGAACTTCCGGCGGGCGTTCACCTGAACGTCCGCCGGATGCTTATGAAGGGTACGAACCCTGGAAGACTGTTTCCCTCGCGCCTTCTCTTGCGCGATGCGAAACCGCCGGCAGGCCGGATGGGCCGGTCCTGCCAACAACAACCGTTGACCTGTCATGGGGCAGGATTGCCGGATGCTTTCAGCCGAAGCTTCTTGCTTCGGCCGATCTTCGAAAGCCTCTCGTTGTCTTGCCCGTGATGCGTCACATTTCGTGCGGTTGAAGATGCGCCCTGCCGAAACGTCGGCGACGGCGCATTTTCCCGCATAGTGCAAGGACAAGATATGTTCGATATCCATACCGTCGAAATCGAGTGGGCAGGCCGCCCGCTGAAACTCGAAACCGGCAAGATCGCCCGCCAGGCCGACGGCGCCGTCGTCGCCACCTATGGCGAGACCGTGGTGCTTGCGACCGTCGTTTCCGCCAAGGCGCCGAAGCCGGGCCAGGACTTCTTCCCGCTCACCGTCAACTACCAGGAAAAGACCTACGCAGCCGGCAAGATCCCCGGCGGCTACTTCAAGCGCGAAGGACGCCCGAGCGAAAACGAAACCCTCGTTTCGCGCCTGATCGACCGCCCGATCCGCCCGCTCTTCCCGGAAGGCTACAAGAACGACACGCAGGTCGTCGTGACAGTCATCCAGCATGACCTGGAAAACAATCCCGACATCCTGTCGATGGTCGCCACCTCGGCCGCCCTGACGCTCTCGGGCGTCCCGTTCATGGGTCCGATCGGCGGCGCCCGCGTCGGCTACATCAACGGCGAATACGTGCTGAACCCGCATCTCGACGAGATGGACGAATCGAGCCTCGACCTCGTCGTCGCCGGCACGCAGGAAGCCGTTCTCATGGTTGAATCCGAAGCCAAAGAACTGCCTGAAGACGTCATGCTCGGCGCCGTCATGTTCGGTCACCGCGGCTTCCAGCCTGTGATCGATGCGATCATCAAGCTCGCCGAAGTCGCCGCCAAGGAGCCGCGCGATTTCCAGCCGGAAGACTATTCCGAGCTCGAGAAGGAAATGCTCGGCCTTGCCGAAACCGAATTGCGCGACGCCTACAAGATCACGCAGAAGGCTGACCGCTATGCCGCCGTCGACGCTGTCAAGGCGAAGGTCAAGGCACACTTCCTGCCCGAGGAAGGCGAAGCCAAGTACACGGCCGAGGAAGTCGGCGCCATCTTCAAGCACCTGCAGGCGAAGATCGTCCGCTGGAACATCCTCGACACGTCCAGCCGCATCGACGGCCGCGACCTGCAGACGGTCCGTCCGATCCTCGCCGAAGTCGGCCTGCTGCCGCGCACGCACGGTTCCGCCCTCTTCACCCGCGGCGAGACGCAGGCAGTCGTCGTTGCCACGCTCGGCACCGGCGAAGACGAGCAGTATGTCGACAGCCTGACTGGCATGTACAAAGAAAACTTCATGCTGCACTACAACTTCCCGCCCTACTCGGTCGGCGAAACCGGCCGCATGGGTTCTCCGGGCCGTCGCGAAATCGGCCATGGCAAGCTCGCCTGGCGCGCTGTGCACCCGATGCTGCCGACAGCGGAACAGTTCCCCTACACGCTGCGCGTCGTCTCTGAGATCACCGAGTCGAACGGTTCGTCCTCGATGGCGACCGTTTGCGGCACCTCGCTGGCGCTGATGGATGCCGGCGTGCCGCTGGCAAAGCCGGTTGCCGGTATCGCCATGGGCCTGATCAAGGAAGAAGAACGCTTCGCCGTTCTCTCCGACATCCTCGGTGACGAAGACCACCTCGGCGACATGGACTTCAAGGTCGCCGGCACGGAAGCCGGTATCACCGCCCTGCAGATGGACATCAAGATCGAAGGCATCACCGAAGAGATCATGAATGTCGCCCTGAACCAGGCCAAGGGCGGCCGTCTGCACATTCTCGGCGAGATGGCCAAGGCCATCTCCGAGAGCCGCGGCCAGCTCGGCGAATTCGCTCCGCGCATCGAAGTGATGAACATCCCGGTCGACAAGATCCGCGAAGTCATCGGTTCGGGCGGCAAGGTCATCCGCGAAATCGTCGAAAAGACCGGCGCGAAGATCAACATCGAGGACGACGGCACCGTCAAGATCGCCTCCTCCTCCGGCAAGGAAATCGAAGCGGCCCGCAAGTGGATCCACTCGATCGTCGCCGAGCCGGAAGTCGGCCAGATCTACGAAGGCACCGTTGTCAAGACCGCCGACTTCGGCGCCTTCGTCAACTTCTTCGGCGCCCGTGACGGCCTCGTCCACATCTCGCAGCTCGCTTCCGAGCGCGTTGCCAAGACGCAGGACGTCGTCAAGGAAGGCGACAAGGTCTGGGTCAAGCTGCTCGGCTTCGACGAGCGCGGCAAGGTTCGCCTGTCCATGAAGGTTGTCGACCAGGCGACCGGCCAGGAAATCGCTGCCGACAAGAAGAAGGACGACGCGGCCGAATAAGCCCGCGCCTTCATCCAAGTCCGGGGCGCGGGATCTTTTCCGCGCCCTTTTTATATTGATGCCGTCGGCCTAGCCTGCTTTCGCTGAAGCTATGTGCCCGGCCCCTCACCCTAGCCCTCCCCCGTACGCGGGGAGGGCTAGGGTGAGGGGCAAGCACAAGCTAAAATGCCGCGCATACCCGACAGACGAAACCCATTCCCATGATGAGACCCGCCCATGAGCCGCGATGCCCTGAAGACCCTGTTCCATCCCTTTGCCTCCGGCACTGTCGACGCACCCGGCGAAGGTCAGCGCATCCTGTTTCTCGGCGCCGAGGCCGGCTTTGCACTGCCGGAGGGCTTTGCCGCCGAGCTTTCCGCCGTCCAGGGCTTCCGCCCCTTCTTTCGCCAGCTGCAGGCGCAGCGCATCAACGTGACGCCGGATATCGAAGGCGAAGACTATGATGGCGCGCTGGTGCTTTGCGGCAAGCACAAGGGCGAGAATGAAGATCATATCGCCGAAGCGCTGGCACGCGTTAAGGAAGGCGGCCTCATCGTCGTTGCCGGCGGCAAGGAAGACGGCATCCAGCCGCTGCGCAAGCGCATCGAGGCCTTCGGCCTCGAAATTGAGCATATGCCGAAGTATCACGGCGTCGCCTTCTGGTTTGCCCGTCCCGCCGATATCAAGATTTTGACGGCGCAGCTTGCAAAGCCGGCAACGCTGGTCGACGACAGCTTCACCACGGCGCCAGGCATGTTCTCCCATGACCGCGTGGATGCCGGTTCCGAACTGCTCGCTTCGCGCCTGCCGACCGATTTTGCCGGCGATGCCGCCGATTTCGGCGCCGGCTGGGGCTATCTCTCTGTCGAGCTCGCAACGAAGTCGCCGAGGATCGAACGTATCGACCTCTACGAGGCCCATTACGGCGCTCTGGAGGCCGCACGCGCCAATCTGCTGTCGCACTGCCCAAAGGTCGACCAGCGCTTCTTCTGGCACGATCTGGCGAGCGAGCCGGTCAAGGACAAATACGACCTGATCATCATGAACCCGCCTTTCCACGAAGGCCATGCCGCCGAGCCCTCGCTCGGGCAGGCGATGATCAAGACGGCCGCTTCGGCGCTGCGCGGCGGCGGACGGCTGATGCTGGTCGCCAATCGTGGCCTGCCCTACGAGCCGGTGCTGGCGGAGAATTTCAGGGAATTCGGCGAGACCTGCCGCAATGCCCGTTACAAGGTGCTTTGGGCGAAGAAGTAAACGATGAATGGCGGTCAATCGGCCGCCATTTTTCGAGCTGGGCTCAGGAGATTCGATTCCTTGCCATTGCAGCCCATTCGCGGCTCAGCACGGCGTAGATGTATTCGCCCCCCGCCGCCGCCATTGAAGCAATCGCCTTCGATCAAAGCGCCTTGCGACGCAAGCTAAGCCGTTCGCTACTCAATCCGGCCGGGCGCCAGGCAACTCCACCTCACCCAGCCGGCGGGGAATCAGATGGACATGGGCGTGAAAGATTTTCTGACCCGCTGCATGGCCGATGTTCGATCCGAAATTAAATCCGCGGACTGACGGATCGCTGCCGGCGATTGCCTCCTGGCAATGCATGGCAAGCTGGTGAATGGCTTCGCGCTCTTCCGCATCCGTTGCGAAAATGTCCGTTACGTGACGCTTGGGAATGATCAATGTGTGTAACGGCCGGACCGGGAATTTGTCCCTGATCGCAAAGGCCATCGCGTTTTCGGCGAGGACGGTCAGCTCGGACATACGGCAAAAGACGCAATTTTCACCTACCACACGGACCTCCGCCCAAACTTAAGGCCGCTCGCAGCGGCCCTAAGATGCTACAGAATTTGCAATTGAGGTGACAGTTTCGGCGCCCGATGCCGAATTTACTCCACATCCGCGCTCGACAGCGTTTCCAGCGTCGGCATCGAGGTGATGTTGTAGCCGGCATCGACGAAATGGATTTCGCCGGTCACGCCTGCCGACAGATCCGACAGAAGATAGAGTGACGACGAACCGACCTGGTCGATGGTGACGGACTTGCGCAGCGGTGCGTTGCGCTGGTTCCACGAGAGAATGGCGCGAGCGTCGGAAATGCCGGCGCCGGCGAGCGTCCGGATCGGGCCGGCGGAGACGGCGTTGACGCGGATGCCGCGCGGGCCGTAATCGGCGGCGAGATAGCGGACGGACGCCTCGAGCGCGGCCTTGGCGACACCCATGACGTTGTAGTTCGGGATGACGCGCGTCGAGCCGTTATAGGTCAGCGTCAGCATGCTGCCGCCCTCGGTCATCAGATCGGCCGCCCGCTTGGCGATCTCGGTGAAGGAGAAGCAGGAAATCACCATGGTGCGGGTGAAATTCTCCCGCGTGGTGTTGGCATAGAGCCCTTTGAGCTCGTTCTTGTCGGAAAAGCCGATGGCATGGACGATGAAGTCCAGCTTGCCCCAGCGCTCCTTGATGGTGTCGAAGACGGCATCGACCGAAGCCAGATCCTCGACATCGCACGGCAGAAGGAAATCCGAACCGACTTCGGCTGCGAGCGGCTTGACGCGCTTGCCGAGCGCCTCGCCCTGAAATGTGAAAGCCAGTTCCGCGCCTTCGGCGGCAAGCGCCTTTGAAATACCCCAGGCAATCGAATGATTGTTTGCGACACCCATGATGAGGCCGCGCTTACCCTGCATGATTCCCGTCATTGCCTTATCCGTTGTAGCGCTGGAATACGAGCGTGGCGTTGGTGCCGCCGAAGCCGAAGGAATTCGAAAGAGCGATATCGAACTTGGCGTTGTCGATACGCTTGCGAACGATCGGCACGCCTTCGAATTCCGGATCGAGTTCGGTGATATGAGCGCTTTCCCCGATGAAACGCTCCTGCATCATCAGGATCGAATAGATCGATTCCTGCACGCCCGCTGCGCCGAGCGAATGGCCCGTCAGCGACTTGGTCGACTGGACCGGCGGGATCTTGTCGCCGAAAACTTCGCGGATCGCGCCGATTTCCTTGCTGTCGCCGACCGGCGTCGAGGTGCCGTGAGTGTTGATGTAGTCGATCTCGCCCTTCACGGTGGCGAGCGCCTGGCGCATGCAGCGCACGGCACCCTCGCCCGAAGGTGCTACCATATCGTAACCGTCCGAGGTGGCGCCGTAGCCGACGATTTCGGCATAGATCTTGGCGCCGCGGGCCTTGGCATGCTCAAGCTCTTCCAGAACCAGCACGCCGGCGCCGCCGGCAATGACGAAACCATCTCGCTTGGCGTCATAGGCGCGCGAAGCGGTTTCGGGGTGGTTCTCGTTGAAGTCGGACGACATGGCGCCCATGGCGTCGAAGAGGTTCGACATGGTCCAGTCGAGATCTTCGTGGCCGCCGGCGAACATGACGTCCTGCTTGCCCCATTGGATCATTTCGGCGGCGTTGCCGATGCAGTGCGCCGAAGTCGAGCACGCAGACGAGATCGAGTAGTTGACGCCGTGGATCTTGAACCAGGTCGCAAGCGTGGCCGAGGCGGTCGACGACATCGACTTCGGTACTGCAAACGGGCCGATGCGCTTCGGACTGTTGTTCTTGCGGGTGATATCGGCCGCCTCGATCAGCGTGCGGGTCGACGGGCCGCCGGAGCCCATGATAATGCCGGTGCGCTCGTTGGTGATATCGCTTTCCTCGAGGCCGCTATCGGCGATCGCCTGCTTCATGGCGACGTGGTTCCAGGCGCCGCCCTGCGACAAAAAGCGCATGGCGCGGCGATCCACCATATCGGTCGTGTCGATCTTCGGCGATCCCCAGACCTGGCACTTGAAGCCGTGCTCGGCAAAATCGGGGGAGAAGGAAATGCCGGATTTGGCGTCGCGCAGCGAGGCGGTCACCTCTTGAGCATTGTTTCCAATCGAAGAGACAATACCCAGACCCGTAACAACTACCCGTCTCATGTCGATGACCTTTTCTAAAACATCTGTCTTTGTGGAGGCGGCGACGCCGCAGTTCAGACGACCTTGTCCTTGGACAGGCCCACGCGCAGGTCCGTCGCCTGATAGATCGTCTCACCATCGGCCTTCAGCCAGCCATCGGCCGTGCCGAGGACGAGGCGGCCGCGCATGACGCGCTTGAAGTCGATGCCGTATTCGAGAAGCTTCGTATCCGGACGGACCATGCCCTTGAACTTCACTTCGCCTGTCGAAAGCGCCATGCCGCGGCCGGGCTCACCGAGCCAGCCGAGGAAGAAGCCGGTCAACTGCCACATGCCGTCGAGGCCGAGACAGCCCGGCATGATGGGATTGCCGGCGAAATGACAGGGGAAGTACCAGTCGTCGGGGCGCACGTCGTATTCAGCGCGGATGAAGCCCTTGTCGAAGGCGCCGCCGGTCTCGGAAATTTCAGTAATGCGGTGGACCATCAGCATCGGCGGCAGGGGAAGCTGTGCATTGCCCGGACCGAACAGCTCGCCGCGGCCGCAAGCCAGGATTTCCTCGTAATTGAAGCTGGACTGTCTCGTCGTCATAAAAATTCCGTTTCCCCCGCATGAATGCCGATGGATGTGAAGCTTTAGTGCAAGATGGACAGAAAATGAAGCGAAAGCATTGGACTCTCATTCTTCCGTTCGATCGAAGGCACTAGCCGTTATGTGGTGGTCGCATACAGGAACGCCAGAGCCGCTACCAGAGCCAAATGCGGCAAAAGCCCGTTTTTTGCGGCTTTTGAGCACCTTCCCACCCCACTGAAACTATTGAAAGCAATCAAGGCAAAAGTTATATGGCTTAGGAAAGAATTATAGAGATCAGGAATCCGGAGTCCCTGAATGGCAGAACATGCCGAAATCGCGATCGAAACCAGGCTGCGCAATGTCGGCCTGAGACCGACCCGACAGCGGATCGCGCTGGGAGACCTTCTCTTCGCCAAGGGCGACCGCCATCTGACAGTCGAGGAACTTCACGAGGAAGCCGTTGCCGCTGGCGTTCCGGTTTCGCTCGCGACCGTCTACAACACGCTGCATCAGTTCACCGAAGCCGGCCTGATCCGCGTGCTTGCCGTCGAAAGCACCAAGACCTATTTCGACACGAACGTCTCCGACCACCATCACTTTTTCGTGGAAGGCCACAACGAAGTGCTGGATATCCCGATCAGCAACCTGACGATCGCCAATCTGCCCGAACCACCGAAAGGCATGGAAATCGCCCATGTCGACGTGGTGATCCGCCTGCGCCGCAAGTAGAGGCAATAGGCAATAGGCAATAGGCAATAGGCAATAGGCAATAGGCAATAGGCAATAGAATTGTCTCCCAGCCATCCGCTATCGCCTACTGCCTAGTTCCTACTGCCTCCCATTACATCACATCATCCGGATGCCGGCCCGGCTTATGATGATAGGTCGGGAAGGTCCAGCCGAACCAGAGCGCGCCGCCGCGCACCACGAAGGCCGCCGTCACGCCCAATCCCGCGGACGCATAGAGCGGCAGCATCGTCGCGTTGGCGGCAGTAAAGACGCCGGCGCCGACAAGCGAAGCGGTCACATAGATTTCCGGACGCAGCAGCACCGAAGGTTCGTTCGCCAGCAGATCGCGCAGGATGCCGCCGAAGGTCGCCGTCAGTGCGCCAGTGACGATGGCGACGGTGGGCGAGCCCGTTGCCGCCATGCCCTTTGCCGCTCCCATGACGCAATAGGCCGATAGTCCGACCGCATCGAGCCAAATGAGCAGCCGGTAGCGCGATTCGAAGAGATGCGCGGTGAAAAAGACTAGGACGCCGACCACGGCGCAGATGACGATATAGGTCGGGTTCAGCACCCAGAAGACAGGCACTCGGCCAAGGACGATATCGCGTAGCGTGCCGCCGCCGATGCCGGTCACGGCTGCCAAGAAAAGGAAGCCAATCAAGTCAAGCTGCTTGCGCGACGCGGCGAGCGCGCCGGTTGCGGCAAAGAGAGCGACGCCGGCATAATCAAGAAACGAGAGAAGCGACATCGAGAACTCCAACGGGCGCCGGCGATTTTTCCGAAATGAATCACGACGGCAAGGGCCGCGCAAGCCGGCGCATGCAAAGATGCCGGGACGGTTACGGCGGCCATCGCGATCTCGACGGCGCTTCGAAAAGGAATCCCCCGTGAAATCCCTGCTGATCGTGATTTTCAATCTCATCGCACTCGTGTTCATGCCTGCGGTGGCCGAGGCGCAGCAATCGATCCTGCAGGATCCGGTCGCCTTCGAGAAGGATCACTTCACCAAGAGCTGCGACGGCCAGGTAAGCTTCGGCGATCACTTCGCCACTCAGCAGGATATCAACAACGACAAGCTGATGGATATCGTCATCAACGAGGGCGAGATCACCTGCAAGGGCGAAAAGCAGGCTTATTGCACCGACGACGGCTGCCCCTACAACTTCTATGTCCAGGTGGCCGAGGGCGGATATCTGCTTGTCGCCACGGCAAAGACCTATGGCTACGATTTCATCCTGCGCTTCGGCAACATGGTGCTGGTCATGAAGATGCATCCGCGCTTCTGCGACCGCAAGGATGGCGAAGCCGCCTGCGAAATCACCGTCAGGGTGCGCGGCACCAAATTCGTCACCATATCGCAGAAATAGGCACTCTGGCCCGGACACGTCGCTACAGTCCGGGCACGTTATCACGGCTGGGGCACGTCATCACGGCCCGGGATAGAGCGCCGAGGTGCGGCCGACGGCATAGTAGCCCACCAGGCCGACCCATTCGCGCAGGCCGGTTGCCAGGAGCTGCGCATTGCGCGAGGGCTGCGTGAAATCGAAGCCGAGCGTTTCCTTGCCGGTGCTGCGATAATCGACCGGCCAGGGCACGACAGCGATGCCCTGCTTGCGGAAAATGCCGATCGAACGCGGCACATGGAAGCCAGACGTGATCAGAAGGCAATCCGAAAGCCCGTTCTGCGCCAGCAGCTCCTTGGTATTGACGGCATTTTCGAAGGTGGTGCGCGAGGTCCTGTCCTCGACCATGCGGCTTGTCGGAATACCAAGCGCGGTGAAGAAGCGCTCGGAAATGACGGCATCGCCCTCATAGGCGCCGCCGATCGAGCCATCTCCGCCGGAGATCACGATGCGCGCCTGCGGATATTTTTGTGCGAGCCGCAGCGCCTCAATGAGGCGATCGCCGGCCGAATCGAGTTCGTAGCCGCCACGAGCCGTCGTCACCTCATTCTGCGTGGCGCCGCCAAGGACGATCATGCATTTGAGATCGGCCGGATCGGCAGCGGGATGCGGAAAGCGCTCTTCGAGTATCTGCACGGCGTAGGCGCCGGCCGTCGTATAGAGGGAGACGAACAGGATGAGCGCCGACAAGAGCGCGGAGATAATGACGGTCGCCCGCCAGCGCAGCAGCGCGGCGATGAATGCCAGGAGGACGAAAAGAAACGCCAGCGACAGCGGCTGACCGAAGATCCAGACAAGTTTCGAAAAAACGAACACGGCATATCCTTAGGCTTGTCGGCAAAACGATTCGCTTTTCTCCCTAGCAGATTTTTGTGCGCTGCAATGTGGCTATTTCGATCGCTGCGGTGCCAGGACCAAACTAACGAAGCGCTGATTGAAGCGGTGTTATGTCAAGGGGTGATGGGGCGGGCTGGGGAGTGGCGGCTGATATGACGTTGGGCGGGTGCAAAGGTTGAAGCAAAACATCGACAAGCGGAAAGCAGGTATGACTTATGAAAGCAGCCTCTTCTTTGCAAATGCTCTGCCGGAATGAGATTTCAGATAGGTCTCAAATTCCAATGCACGGTATTTATCTAGGAATACAGAATACCAAAGAAGAACCCATGGCGCGAATTTCGCGGTATGAGACGACTTACCGGCATTGTGGTCGGCAAGTCGTTGCTTAAGATCTGACGTTGCCCCTGTATATTGCTGGTCGGGAAAATCCACGCTTTGAAGGATGCAAACGTACCACATCCGCATTCCGATCAATTGGCATCCGGTGATCCGAACGCAAATCATATATGCAATCGAGCTTGCCTTGGTATCTGCAAATGTTTTGAAGAGATTTAAGCCCGTCGTGGCCCTGCGGGCTTTGCCGGACACAGCTTCGGCCTAACGGTTTCCCGCGGCTGCGCCACGCGAAGCCCGTAAGGGCGAAGCGTGGTGGAGCTAAGCGGGATCGAACCGCTGACCTCTTGCATGCCATGCAAGCGCTCTCCCAGCTGAGCTATAGCCCCATCAAGGTGGTGCCGTTTGACCGGCCCTGGGTCCCTTCCGAGCGCTTCGCCCGTCGGGGTGGCGGCTTATTACTTGTGGTTTTCACAGATAGCAAGCCGAAAAATTCGGCCCGGGAAATTTTTTCTTTCACCGGGCCGGCTGTCTTCGAGATCAGACGTCGTCTTCGTCGCCGGTGACGCCGATGATGTCGCTCATGTCGTCATCGTCTTCATCTTCGTCGGCTTCGAGGAAGGTGTCGTCGTCATCGTCGCCGATCTCGACGTCGTCGTCGCCCATGTCCGGAATGTCGTCGCCGCCTGCCGCATCGTCGGCATCTTCGAGCGATACCAGTTCGACTTCGGTGTTTTCGGTATCGACTTCAGCCACTTCGTCTTCTTCCGGGACTTCCTTGGAAGCGGAGGTTTCCTCGAAGAAGGACAAGGGCCAGGACTTGCCGGTATAGGGCGAGACCACCGGATCCCGGTTCAGGTCATAGAACTTCTTGCCGGTATCCGGGTCGGTACGTTTTGTTCCAAGTTCCGCTTTCGCCACTGTCAAAGCCTCATGAATGGCCGAATGAAAATTCGGCAATGCCGGGGGAAGCCGGCGTTTTAAGGGAAATATCAGCCGGTCCCCTTAATCGTTGTGGCCGTTTCTGTCAAAGCTAAAGTTCACGCTGCCGCGTACCCTATTTTCGCGCATTGCGGGATGACTGGGCAAGAGGCCTGTGCTAACCAGCTGGCGTGAACCGCAGAACATCTGGCGCAAGAGCAACGCAGCCAGCGCAGAATGCGGCAGGAATACCGGCACCGCAAAGGAATTGCCCATGCCGCACGATACTCTCCCCCAACCAGCCGTGGCGCGCCGCTCAGCCGGCCTTTCCGGCTCGATCCGCATTCCCGGCGATAAATCCATTTCGCATCGCTCCCTCCTGTTCGGCGGCCTTGCCGCGGGTGAGACCCGCATCACCGGCCTGCTCGAAGGCGAGGATGTTCTCAACACAGGCAGGGCCATGCAGGCGCTCGGTGCTGCAATCCGCAAGGACGGCGACCAATGGATCGTCAGCGGCACCGGCAATGGCGCACTGCTCGCGCCGGAGGGACCACTCGATTTCGGCAATGCCGGCACCGGCTCCCGTCTGACCATGGGCCTGGTCGGCTCCTACGATTTCGAGACGACCATCATCGGCGACGCCTCGCTTTCGAAGCGGCCGATGGGGCGCATTCTCGATCCGCTGCGCCGGATGGGAACGCAGGTCCGCGCCGCCGATGGCGACCGATTGCCCGTCACCCTGCATGGGCCTCGCGTGGCAAGCCCTCTCACCTATCGCGTGCCGATGGCCTCCGCGCAGGTCAAATCGGCCGTATTGCTGGCTGGCCTCAACGCGCCCGGCATGACAACCGTCATCGAGCCCGTCGTGACTCGCGACCACACCGAAAGAATGCTCGTCGGCTTCGGCGCCGCACTTTCGGTCGAGACCGATACGGCCGGCATGCGCATCATCCGCCTCCAAGGCCAAGGCAAGCTCACGGGCCAGGCGATCGATGTGCCCGGCGACCCCTCGTCCGCCGCCTTCCCGATGGTCGCCGCGCTGATCGTGCCAGGGTCGGACATTACTATATCCAACACGCTGATGAACCCGACGCGCACAGGCCTTATCCTGACGCTGCAGGAGATGGGTGCGGATATCGAAATTCTCGGCCCGCGCGTCACCGGCGGCGAAGATGTCGCCGACCTGCGCGTGCGTTCTTCCGCGCTCCGGGGCGTTACCGTGCCGGCCGAGCGCGCACCGTCGATGATCGACGAATATCCCGTGCTCGCCGTCGCTGCCGCCTTTGCCGAGGGAACAACGATCATGCAGGGGCTGGAGGAACTGCGGGTGAAGGAATCCGACCGGCTCTCGGCCGTCGCCGAGGGGCTGAAGCTCAATGGCGCCGACTGCATCGAAGGCAAGGACACTCTGACGGTTCGAGGCAGGCCCGACGGCAAGGGTCTGGGCAATGCCAAGGGCCACGAAGTCAGGACCCATCTCGATCATCGCATCGCCATGAGCTTCCTCATTATGGGACTTGCCAGCGAGTATGCGGTTTCGGTCGACGATTCCACCATGATCGCCACCAGTTTTCCGGTATTTTTTGCTATGATGACAAGATTGGGCGCGACGATTGAAGCCAAGGACTGATAGACCGCGCCATCGGCCATTCGAAGCCTGCCGTGCGGTATTTCCCGGCAGGTTTCCTGGGAATGGCGCAGCAAATGGACCGAAGCCATGTATCAGCCTCCCCATCATCGCGAAGACGATCTCGGCACGCAGCACCAGCTGATCCGCGCGCATCCGCTGGGAATGCTCATTACGGCCGGAGACGGTGGGCTGATGGCCAATGCCGTGCCGTTCCACCTCAATGCCGGGCTTTCGCCGAAGGGGACGCTGCAGGCACATGTGGCCAGGGCGAACGGCCAGTGGAAGGAGATTGCGGCCGGAGCACCCGTACTCGTCGTCTTCCAGGGCGCCGATATCTACATCACGCCCTCCTGGTATACGACGAAGCGTGAGACCGGCAAGGTGGTGCCGACCTGGAACTATGCGATGGTACAGGTGCGCGGGCCTGCACGGACGATCGAGGACCCGGCCTGGCTGCGCGCGCAGATCAGTTCGCTGACCGGCGAAAACGAGAGCGACCGTGCAAAGCCGTGGGCGGTGGAAGACGCGCCGCCAGACTTCATCGCAGCCCAGATGAAAGGCATCGTCGGCATCGAAATCGACATCGAGACGATTGACGGCAAATGGAAGGTGAGCCAGAACCGGCCGCTGGCTGACCGACAGGGCGTCGCCGAAGGCCTTTCGGCGATCGATCGTACGGAGGCAGCGGAAATGGCCGATCTGGTGCGTCGCTACAGCAAATAACCGAAGACCGGGCAGGGACGGAAGAAGACATGATCATCGCCATCGACGGACCTGCGGCTGCCGGCAAGGGAACTCTGGCGCGCCGGATCGCCGAAGCCTATGGCTATCATCATCTGGATACCGGCCTCACCTACCGCGCGACCGCCAAGGCCCTGCTTGATGCCGGGCTGCCGCTCGACGACGAGGCGATTGCCGAAGGCATGGCACGCAAGGTGGATCTCGCCGGGCTCGACCGGACCGTTCTGTCCCGGCACGAGATCGGCGAAGCAGCCTCGAAGATCGCCGTCATGCCGTCCGTGCGCCGGGCGCTGGTCGAGGCGCAGCGCCGTTTTGCGCAAAAGAGGCCTGGCGCCGTGCTCGACGGCCGCGATATCGGCACCGTCGTCTGCCCCGATGCGCCCGTAAAACTCTATGTGACGGCTTCGGCTGAAGTCCGGGCGAAACGGCGCTATGAAGAAATCGTCGAAGCCGGAGGCAGCGCCGATTACGACGCCATCTTCGAGGATGTGAAACGGCGCGACGAGCGCGATATGGGCCGCACGGACAGCCCGCTAAAACCGGCTGAAGACGCGTACTTGCTAGATACCTCAGAAATGAGTATAGAAGCGGCGTTTCAGACGGCAAAATCGATCATCGAGGCCGCTCTGAGCCGAAATGCCTGAAAATATGAGCGGCCTTCGAGCGCCTAGCGCCGGAAACCGCCGATTTCAAGATAGCCTGACATTCCGTCCAAGCGCCGGATAGCTTCCCGAAGGGAGGCGGACTGGGGTCAGGCCTGTTCAACGCGAACCACCGGCGCACCAGTGTCCAGATTGCATGATCAGGACACGCCAGGAGATTTTATGTCTGTAACTTCCCCCTCTCGCGAAGATTTCGCGGCCCTTCTCGAAGAATCCTTTGCCAAGAACGATCTGGCTGAAGGCTATGTCACCAAGGGCATCATCACCGCCATCGAAAAGGATGTCGCCGTTGTGGACGTCGGCCTCAAGGTCGAAGGCCGCATCGCGCTGAAGGAATTCGGTGCGCGCGCCAAGGACGGCACGCTCAAGGTTGGCGATGAAGTCGAAGTCTATGTCGAGCGCATCGAAAACGCGCTTGGCGAAGCTGTTCTGTCGCGCGAAAAGGCTCGTCGCGAAGAAAGCTGGATCAAGCTCGAAGCCAAGTTCGAAGCCGGCGAGCGCGTCGAAGGCGTCATCTTCAACCAGGTCAAGGGCGGCTTCACCGTCGATCTCGACGGCGCTATCGCCTTCCTGCCGCGTTCGCAGGTCGACATCCGTCCGATCCGCGACGTCACCCCGCTGATGCACAACCCGCAGCCCTTCGAAATCCTCAAGATGGACAAGCGCCGCGGCAACATCGTCGTTTCGCGTCGTACGGTTCTGGAAGAGTCCCGTGCCGAGCAGCGTTCTGAAATCGTTCAGAACCTCGAAGAAGGCCAAGTTGTTGACGGCGTCGTCAAGAACATCACCGATTACGGTGCGTTCGTTGACCTCGGCGGCATCGACGGCCTGCTGCACGTCACCGACATGGCATGGCGCCGTGTGAACCATCCGTCGGAAATCCTGTCCATCGGCCAGCAGGTCAAGGTACAGATCATCCGCATCAACCAGGAAACCCACCGTATCTCGCTTGGCATGAAGCAGCTCGAGAGCGATCCGTGGGATGGCATCCAGGCCAAGTATCCGGAAGGCAAGAAGATTTCCGGTACCGTCACGAATATCACCGACTACGGTGCGTTCGTCGAGCTGGAGCCGGGCATCGAAGGCCTCATCCACATTTCGGAAATGTCCTGGACCAAGAAGAACGTTCACCCCGGCAAGATCCTGTCCACGAGCCAGGAAGTCGAAGTCGTCGTTCTCGAAGTCGATCCGACCAAGCGTCGTATCTCGCTCGGCCTGAAGCAGACGCTGGAAAACCCGTGGGCAGCATTTGCCCGCAACCATCCGGCTGGCACCGAAGTCGAAGGCGAAGTCAAGAACAAGACCGAATTCGGCCTGTTCATCGGCCTCGACGGCGATGTGGACGGCATGGTTCACCTCTCCGACCTCGACTGGAACCGTCCGGGCGAGCAGGTCATCGAAGAGTACAACAAGGGTGACGTGGTCAAGGCTGTCGTTCTCGACGTCGACGTCGAGAAGGAACGCATCTCGCTCGGCATCAAGCAGCTCGGCAAGGACGCAGTCGGCGAAGCAGCAGCTTCCGGCGACCTGCGCAAGAATGCAGTCGTTTCCTGCGAAGTCATCGCAGTCAACGACGGCGGCATCGAAGTGAAGCTCGTCAACCACGAAGACATCACCTCGTTCATCCGCCGCGCCGATCTGTCGCGTGACCGTGACGAGCAGCGCCCTGAGCGTTTCTCGGTTGGTCAGGTTGTCGACGCCCGCGTCACCAACTTCTCCAAGAAGGACCGCAAGATCATGCTGTCCATCAAGGCTCTGGAAATCGCAGAAGAGAAGGAAGCCGTTGCTCAGTTCGGTTCGTCCGACTCGGGCGCTTCGCTCGGCGACATCCTGGGTGCGGCTCTGAAGAACCGCAACGCCGAATAATCTTCGGTCGAAGCCTGGAAACAAAAGACCCGCCGGAGCGATCCGGCGGGTTTTTCTTTGTCCGTTACACCCGGTCTGGGCCGGCCATTTCATTTCGGAGCAGCTATTCCCACGCCACCATGCGCCGATAGAAATCAAACGCGTGGTCGTTCAACGGATCGCGTAAGGGCTGCGGCAATGCGACAAGCTCCGGCTTGACGCCATCGCCCCGGGCAGCGGCAGATCCGGCTTCCGCTTCGCCGGATGCCTCCGCGTCCGCCTGCACCGGCGATTCGTTCGCCTGCTCCTGCTCCTCATCCTCACCCTGTGCGGTCTCCTCGTCCTGAGCTTGCCTGCTCTCCTCCTCATCGACCGGTTCGACGCGATCGAGCAGCCTGGCTTCGTCGGTCTTCACGGGAGTGTCCGCCGGCAGATAGTTTGCCACGACGAAAGGAACGCCGAGCGGAAAAGGCGCAGGCGCGTTTTCCTGCCCCGCAGCCTCATACATTGCCACCGGTGCCGCAACGGATGGCTGCGCTGCCGGCTTGCCGGGAAGCACGGCGGCGGCAACGGGATCCTGAGGTTGATCCGTAAACGAAGCGGGCATCGCAATAGCCGAAGCCGGACCCCTGGCATCTCCGTTGGCGGCCTGCGGCGATGGCGAGTGTGCCACCGCATCGGCCGTCAGCGCCTGTGCTATTATCTTCTCGACGGAAGAAGAAGGATTGCTGATGATCTGCTGCAGATCGGAACCGGCCGGCATTGCGGGAGGGCTGATGACCACCTGCAGTCCCTGTTTGATATCGGCTTCTATCTGCTGAATATCGCGCGGCACCGGCGGGGGTGTCAGCGGCGATCGGATCAACGCCACTTCGGTCGGGAGTGCGGTCTCGGTCGCAATCGCGGCCAGCAATGACGCCGCAGCCAGATCATCGACAAGGGAGCCAAGTTGCAAAGACGGAGCGGCGCCCGCCGCGACGGTGCCGCTGCCAGCGGGTGCGGCTTGCGGAGCTGCCGTGGATCCGCTTTGCGCTGTTGATTGCGACGGGACCGGCTGCGCGGCAACCGGCGCCGATTGAGCCGAAACAGCCGGTTGCTGCGTCTGCAGTGGCGCGGGCTGTGCGGCAGGCTGAGTTGACGTGGACGTAGACGTCGAGGTGGAGGCAAGCGGTGTGGGCTCTTCTGCTGCCGCGGCAAGAGCTATTGCCGGAGCGGCTGGACCGGTCACCTTCTGCAGCGGTGCCGATGCCGGTGTCTGCGGGGCTGACATGTCCGTCTCGCCGGCATTCTGTCCGTAGGAATTGACGACGGCCTTCAGCACCGCGTCCGGTTCGGCCAACGAGGCTGGTTCCAGGTTGAAAGCGAGCTCAGTCGCCTGCGGGCTTGCGGGGTCCGTCAATGCCTCGGCCAGCAGCGGCAGCGGTACCGGCGTAGACATCTGCGCATCCATCCGCTGCTGCGCGACGGTGAGCTGCTGTGGCGTCAGGCTGCGGATTGCGGCGGCGACGCGCTGCGCATAGGCGGCACTGCTCTCGCCCGGTTCACGGGAAACATTCAATACCTGGCTGGCCGCATCGATCGCCGAAAGCAGGCTGTCGAACATCCGCTCGCGGGCCGCGACCAGCAGCATGTTCAGCTTGCCCTCGACGCTGGCGTTGACCGTACTCGACAGCACGGCAAGCGGCGTTGCCGCCGTCTGGAGCCCGGAAATTTCAGCCGTTGCGGCAATCGGCTTCTCGATGGACACACCCACAGCGGACACGGCACCAACGGCGGGAAGCAACATGACATGCTCCTTTGTCTGGCAAGGCGACGATGGAAGCGGGAGGCAGGTTCTATCAAGGTCCGCTCATGCGGCCTGTGGATTTCCCAGAGCATTTCCGCTTTTCTTCGAATCGCGAAAACGCTCTATCTTCTTATTTCTCAACGCATTCCGGACGGAAAACCGCTACGCACTTTTCCTGGAAATGCTCTAGAGCCGGATGGCCGAAATGCCGAGACGCGAACGCGCAGAACCGGAAATCATCCGCAAGATAGCAGTCTAGTCCTTAACAGATCCCTAAATAAAAGGGCCGGCGCCACTTCCGCAGCACCGGCCCTGAATTTGCACGATTAGCGCAGATATCAGCTATGGGCAAAAATATCTGCCTCTTCCCAGCCGAGAAGATCGAGCTTGGCGCGCGTGGGCAGAAAGGCGAAGCAATCATCCGCATAATCCATGCGTCCGTCGCGCAGGAGGCGCTCGGTCAGCTTTTCGCGCAGCGCATGGAGGTAGAGCACGTCGGACGCGGCATATTCGAGCTGCGCCGGCGACAGCGTTTGCGCCGCCCAATCGGACGACTGCTGCGCCTTGGAAATATCGACGTCCAGCATCTCCTTGAGATTGTCCTTCAAGCCGTGGCGGTCGGTGTAGGTACGGCAGAGGCGCGAGGCAATCTTGGTGCAGAAGACCGGAGTAGCGGTAACGCCGAAGGTGTGGAACAGAACGGCGATGTCGAAGCGGCCATAGTGAAAGATCTTCTGGCGCGCCGGATCGGCAAGCATGGCGACGAGATTGGGCGCCTGCTTCTGGCCGGCGGCGATGCGGATGACATCGGCCGTGCCGTCACCCGGCGAAAGCTGCACGACGCAAAGCCGGTCGCGGCGCGGAATGAGCCCGAGGGTTTCGGTATCGATGGCTATGGCGCCGGTGTAGCGGGCGGCATCTTCGGCGGAAATATCGCCTTCGTGATAACGGATGGTGGCAGCCATGAAATTCTCCCGGCTCTGTCTTTCTGAATTCGCTTTTCGTCCGTTCTATAGAACAGACGGGGCAATAACGATACCGGATAACCGTGCGGGCACCGCTCAAAATGTCGGCGGCGTGTTGATCCAGAGCAATATGGTCTCGCCATCGTGGCGATTGCGCCAGGAATGGTAGCGGCGGCTCTCGAAATAAAGCGAATCGCCAGGCAGGAGATCGAAGAACTGGTCGCTGTCCAGCACCAGCTCAAGGCGCCCGGCCAGGACATGAATGAACTCTTCTCCCTCGTGGCGATAAGCGCCCTCGCTCGCAGCACCGGGCGCAAGGACGAAGCGATGGCAATCCATCATCGTCCTGCCTTCGGCCAGCAATTGCACCGTGACCCCCGGCGTCGTCGCCGGCCAGGCACGCCATTCGCCGGATCGGATGAGCGCGGGAACGTCCTCGCGCTCCTCGCCCGACAGGCGCGAAACCGTCGTGCCGTAATAATCCGCGAGATCGTGCAGGGTCTTGAAGCTGACGCCCTGCGACGTCCTTTCGAGGGTTGAGAGCGTCGAGGACGTCATGCCCATGTCGGCCGCAACCTGCTCCAGTGTCTTGCCGACGGCATGACGCAGCGACCGAAGCCTGCGGCCGATATCCGAAGATGCCGATTGCTCGCCATTCTCCAGACCGGCAGCGTTTCCCTCTTCCATTTCGAGCGCCTCGCGAATCGCTGCGGGATTGAGGCCGCGTTCGGCTCGGAACCAGGAAATGCGTTTCAGCCGCGCCACATCCTCAGCGCTATACTGCCGGTGTCCGGTCTCGGAGCGACCAGGCACGACCAGTCCCTGGCTTTCCCATAGGCGCAGTGTAGACGCCGATACGCCCGCCAGACGGGCCGCCTCCGCCACCTTGTAGCGCACTGGGTAGCGCTCCGGCTCGATGTTCATTTGCCAAATTCCTGATCTTTAGTCTTTTGACCCGTTTAGCACGGATCAGGCCTTTGCGTGATCCATTCCGCCCATTCTTGTCACCCGCACAAAATCCCGCTTGAAATCTTACAGGAAAAATGTAGGAGTTTTGTAAATAAGTTACAGAACTTCTGCAAGATAATTCGAAACTGCTTTCTGGGAGCGACTGCAATGACCTTGACCGAGCGGAAGAACGCCGCCATTTCCCGCGGCGTCGGCATGACGACGCAGATCTACGCCGATCGCGCCGAAAACGCCGAGATCTGGGACAAGGAGGGGCATCGCTATATCGATTTTGCCTCCGGCATCGCCGTGGTGAACACCGGTCACCGCCATCCGCGCGTGATTGCCGCCGTCAAGGAGCAGCTCGATCGCTTCACTCATACCTGCCATCAGGTGGTGCCCTATGAGAGCTATGTGCGCCTTGCCGAACGGCTGAATGCCATCGTCCCTGGCGATTTCGCCAAGAAGACGATCTTCGTGACCACGGGTGCCGAAGCGGTCGAAAATGCCGTCAAGATCGCCCGCGCCGCCACTGGACGCTCCGCCATCATCGCCTTCGGCGGCGGCTTCCACGGTCGCACCTTCATGGGCATGGCGCTGACCGGCAAGGTGGCACCCTACAAGATCGGCTTCGGCCCCATGCCCGGCGATGTCTTCCATGCGCCTTTCCCGGTGCCGCTGCACGGCATCAGCGTCGAGCAATCGCTGGCAACGCTGAAGAAGCTCTTTGCCGCCGATGTCGATCCGCAGCGCGTCGCTGCCATCATTCTCGAACCCGTGCAGGGCGAAGGCGGATTCTATCCCGCGCCTGCGGCTTTCATGAAGGCGCTGCGCGAGATCTGCGACCAGCATGGCATTCTCCTGATCGCGGATGAGGTGCAGACCGGCTTTGCGCGCACCGGCAAGATGTTTGCGATGGATCACCATGAAGTGGCGGCCGATCTTGTCACCATGGCGAAGAGCCTTGCCGGCGGCTTCCCGCTCGCCGCCGTCACCGGCCGCGCCGAGATCATGGACGCCCCCGCTCCCGGCGGCCTCGGCGGCACCTATGGCGGCAATCCCCTCGGGATAGCCGCAGCCCATGCCGTGCTCGACGTCATCGCCGAGGAGGGTCTGTGCGACCGCGCCAACCAGCTTGGTTCCCGCCTGAAACAGCGGCTGGAATCGCTGCGCAACAAGGTGCCTGAAATCGCCGATATCCGCGGCCCCGGCTTCATGAATGCCGTGGAATTCAACGATGCGGCGACGAAGCTGCCGAGTGCGGACTTCGCCAACAAGGTTCGGCTGATCGCGCTCGACCGGGGCCTGATCCTTCTGACCTGCGGCGTCTACGGCAACGTGATCCGTTTCCTGTCGCCGATCACCATTCAGGACGGCGTGTTCAGCGAAGCGCTCGATATTCTCGAAGCATCGCTGCTGGAGGCCAGCGCCTCTCGATAGCCGTCATATCCCCGTATTTCCCCTTATTCGCCCGTGCGGCCTGCCGGGTAAAACCTGTCGGAGTGCATAGCATGTCCTTTACAACGGCAATGACCAAGCATGTTCCCTTCTCCTCGCGCCTCCTGCGCGCCGCCGGCTATATCGACGGCGCGTGGACGGCGGGCGAGGCGACGAAGACGTTCGATGTCATCAATCCCGCCACCGGCGAAGTGCTCGCCTCGCTGCCGGATATGGGGGCTGCAGAAACGGCGGCTGCGATCGATGCCGCCTATGTCGCCCAGGTTGCCTGGGCCGCCCGCCCGGCCAAGGAGCGGGCAGCAATCTTACGCAAATGGTTCGATCTCATGATCGCCAACGCCGACGAGCTGGCGGCGATCCTGACCGCCGAAATGGGCAAGCCGCTGCCGGAAGCCAGGGGCGAGATCCTCTACGCCGCCTCCTATGTCGAATGGTATGCGGAGGAGGCCAAGCGCATCTACGGCGAGACCATCCCCGCGCCATCCAACGACAAGCGCATGGTCGTCATCAAGCAGCCGGTCGGCGTCGTCGGCACGATCACGCCCTGGAACTTCCCGGCTGCCATGATCGCCCGCAAGATCGCCCCGGCTCTCGCGGTCGGCTGCACCGTCGTCTCCAAGCCTGCCGAGCAGACGCCGCTGACGGCGATCGCCCTTGCCGTGCTTGCCGAAGAGGCGGGCATTCCCCCAGGCGTGCTCAACATCATCGTCGGCATCGACGGCCCGGCCATCGGCCGCGAGCTTTGCGGCAATCCGAAAGTGCGCAAGATCAGCTTCACCGGCTCGACCGAAGTCGGCCGCATCCTAATGCGTCAGTGCGCCGATCAGATCAAAAAGGTGAGCCTCGAGCTCGGCGGCAACGCGCCCTTCATCGTCTTCGACGATGCCGATCTCGACGCCGCCGTCGAAGGTGCCATGGCTTCGAAGTATCGCAATGCCGGCCAGACCTGCGTCTGCGCCAACCGCATCTATGTGCAATCCAATGTCTATGACGCCTTTGCCGCCAAGCTCGCCGCGAAGGTAGGCGAACTTTCCGTCGGTGACGGCTTCAAGCCGGGGGTATCGGTCGGGCCGCTGATCGACGAGCAGGGTGTCGCAAAGGCTGAGGACCACGTGCGGGATGCCGTTTCGAAGGGTGCCCGTGTCGTGGCGGGCGGCAAGCGCATCGAGGGTGCCGGCACCTTCTTCGCACCGACCATCCTGACCGGCGTCGACCGGAGCATGAAGGTCGCGCGTGAAGAAACCTTCGGCCCGGTTGCGCCACTCTTCCGCTTCGATACCGTCGAGGATGTCATCGCCCAGGCAAACGACACGGAGTTCGGCCTTGCCGCGTATTTCTTCGCCGGTGATCTGAAGAAGGTCTGGCGCGTGGCGGAAGCGCTGGAATACGGTATGGTCGGCATCAATACCGGTCTGATGTCGTCGGAAACCGCGCCGTTCGGCGGCATCAAGCAATCCGGTCTCGGCCGCGAAGGCTCGCGCCATGGCGCCGACGACTATCTGGAGATGAAGTATCTCTGCATCGGCAATCTATAGCCGACTATCAAGTTGAGGTGATGTGAACGCGGCCCTGCCACAGCCGGGCCGCGCTCAAACGGCCCGAGCGAAAAGCGCCGGTGTCCAGATTGAGCCTTAGACCATCGACTTCGGCCTGCCGGACGGGTGTATGGCCGTGGACGATCAGCTTCGGCAGCGGCTGAGCACTGTCATAAAAGCGCGAGCGGATGAAGACGAGATCGTCATCCTCCTGCTCGGAGATCGGCCGATCCGGATCGATGCCGGCATGCACGAACAATGCCTTCGGCGTATCCAGCATAATCGGCAGCCGGCGCAGGAAATTGACGTGGTCGTCGGGCAGCCAGGTTCGGATGAAGGTATCGAGCTTCTTCTGCTTCGGATATTGCTCTTTCAGCTTTGGGATATCCACACCATAGGAGGCAAGCGTGGCGTCGCCGCCAAGAGCGGCCCAATCATCCAGCGATATCTCACCGTCGATATAGGAAAGCATTACCATCTCGTGATTGCCGGTCAGGCAGATGCGGTCGAAATCTTTCGGCGGCGGAGCCATGAGGCGGCCGACAACCTGCGCCGAGGCGGGGCCGCGATCGATGAAATCTCCCAGCATGATAATGAGCTTTCGGCCCGGCAGACCGGCAGCATCGGCAACGATCCTGCGTTCCAGCGCACTTAGAAGATCATAACGGCCATGGACATCGCCGATGACGTAGGTCGGCACGTCGAGATCCTCGAGCCATTCGCGACGCCGGCGGTGGCCGAAGCCATTGGCCATTTTTTCGCGGATCATAGATGTCGCCATGAAACTGCCTTTCAAGCGCACCCCCCGGAACGCCTCAACTGTGTCTGCAAAAAGGACTCAAAAGCGACGATTCTTTGCCAAGACGGCGGAAATCGTCTCTGATGACGGTTGTGGCAATAGGCCCAAGCTTGCGGCACCGGCCTGCCTTGCGGCAAAGCGTCCCGAATGGCGCCTTTATGCATGGAGAAAGTTGACAGTGCGTATCCGCAATCCTATCGCGCTCCCAACCCAGCGCGAGAAATTTGTCCTATCCGGCCCCGGAAACGCGGGAGGCCCTGCAGTCCGGGCACGATGGCTGACGATTGCCGGCGAGATCGACACCGTACTAAACTGGAACATAGCCCATGGCGCCTGTAAACTTACCGTGAAGTCCTGATGGATCCGACGACAGCGCTCGAACTCTGCCGCTTTTTTCACGATGCATCCCTGATGCTTCTGTGGGGTGCCTGCGCCTATCTCTCCCTCCTCGTGCCGAAAACACTCGCCGATATCGGCTGGCGCATGTTCGCAAAGGCTTTTTCCGTGATCGCCGCGATCGCGGTTGTAACGGTCCTGGCGGCACTGCCTGCAACGACGGCAAATATCGGCAGCGGATGGAGCGATGCGCTCGATGCCAGCATGGTCCGCGACGTGCTTTTCGCGACCACGATAGGCTTTGCCTGGCAAGCGCAGGCATTCGCAGCGGTGATGATGGCAGGCGCCTTCCTGCTGCCCGAGAGCCTGCGCCGCCAGGGGCTGGCCTTGGGTGCCGGTCTTGGCCTCGCCTTCCTGTCATTGAACGGACATGCTTCGATGCTGGAAGGCTCACTGCGGCAGGCGCATCGGGCCAACGACGTCCTGCATGTGCTGGCCGGCGGCGCCTGGCTCGGGGCGCTGGTGCCATTGATCGCTATTCTGCGGCTTCTCGGCCGGCCCGAATGCCGGGCGGAGGCACTGGTGGCGCTGCGCCGTTTCTCCAATGCCGGGCACATCGCCGTCGCACTCGTCATTCTCTCCGGTATCGTCAATACCTTGCTGATCTTGAAACGCCTGCCAACGGACTGGTCCTCACCCTACCAAATGCTGCTTGCGACAAAGATCGGGCTGGTCGCCGGCATGGTATTTCTGGCGATCGTCAATCGCTATGTCTTCGTACCCCGGATCGGCCGCAACCCCGATCGCGCGCTGCAGGAGCTCCGGCTTGGAAGCATTGCCGAGATCGTCATCGGCCTTGCCGTCATCGGGCTGGTCGCCATCTTCGGCCTGCTGGAACCGGTCTAGAGCGTTTCCGCTTTTCTTCGAATCGCGAAAACGCTCTATCTTCTTATTTCCCAACGCATTCCGGACGGAAAACCGCTATGCACTTTTCCTGGAAGTGCTCTAGCCGCCAAGCGATTTCACCATCGCGCGAACGGACTTGGCATCGCTGGTCGCCGGCCTGTATTCCAGGCCGATCCTGCCGCGATAGCCTTGGGCAAACAGCCAATCCAGCCGTTCCGCCAGATCGATTTGGCCCGTGCCGGGATCGCTGCGGCCGGGATGATCGGCAACATGGAGGTGCACGATCCGGTCGATGCGATCGCCGATAACCTCACGCGTATCCTCACCCATGACGGCCGAATGATAGAGATCGTAAACGATGCCTATTTCCGGGCGGTCGATCTCGTCGACGATGTCGAGGCCCTCCATCGTCGAAGACAGATAATAGCCGGGATGATCGATCGTCGTATTCAACGGCTCGAGGCCGAGCCGAACGCCGGATCCTTCAAGAATGCCGGCCCCGGCCGTGAGCGCGGCAATGAGAGACGCCCGCTGTTCGGCACGCGAAAATCCCGACAGATCGTCACCGGCCTGGACAATGAGAACTGCCGCGCCGAGGCGCTGCGCGACGGCGACGGATTCGCGCAGCCCCTGCAGCCAGGCCTCTCTGTTTGCCGGATTCGTCAGCGCGATCATGGGCTCTGCCACCAGGCCGGAGACCGCGATGCCTGTCTCGGCGACTGCGGCGACGATCGCGTCAAGATCCTTGTCGGTCCAGCGCCAGAATTCGACCGCGCTCAAACCTGCCTGATGCGCCAGGCGGATGCGGTCGGCAAAAACATCGCCGTTACGCGCGAACAACCACTCGATACAAGCCGAGAACTGCCGCATACGATTCTCCTCCCCCAGCCTGTCAGGAGTGATGCGCGAGATCGCGCATCACTGCAAGCCTCACGAACGATGATATTGCTGGGACGCCCGCGGCATCGAAGGCTTGATGGCTTCTACATTCATCGCAGAGAGAACGCGCATGTCGCGACGGAAGTCGGAAGGCGTCATGCCGGCGATGTGACGGAAGGATTTGTTGAAGGCGCTGATCGAGCCGAAGCCGCTGTCCATGGCGACCTGCAGTACATTGGCGCCGTCGCGCATAAGCATCGCCTGCGCACGCGAAAGACGCAGCAGGTTCACATATTTAGCCAGCGTCATGCCTGTCGATTTCTTGAAGAGGTTCATGGCGTATTTCGGATGGAGATGCGCCGCCTTGGCGATATCGACCGTATCGATGTCGTGCAGAAAGTTTTCGGCGATGAAATCGCACATTCGCGCCAGGCTGCGCGAGGATTGCGGATGGGCCTGCTCGTTTGCCGGGTTTCCCTGCTTCTCCGGCAGCATGCGATAGGGCTCGAAAGCGATGCGCTCCAAACGCAGGAGAAGTTCGGCGACGGCATGTTCGGCCTTCGCGCTGTCGTTGGACATGACATAACGGTGCCACCGGGCAAAATTCTCGTCGTCGGCGGCATCGGTCGCGGAGCTTATCAAGGTTTGCCCGCGAATGAGGCGGCCGGAAATATCGAGCGGTAGCCGCAGGCGGAAGAAATGCACGAGCGGCAGATGCGCGCCGGCGTAGATCGAATCCTCGGATAGTTCATCCAGCAGATGCGGCTGACCGCCCCAAAAAAGGCAGATCTCGCCGGCTCTCAAAGTAAGCTCGTGATCGCCTATGCGGTAATGCACGGTCCCCCGTATGATGTAGTTCACTTCCACCTGCGCGTGCCAGTGCGGCCTCGCCATCGGCAATGGATGATTGTGGAACATCTGCAGGATCGTCGGGAGCCCTTCGACGCTGCTTGCGCCCGGCTGATAGACCGCCTGTTGACCCACCTTACTTTTCGCCAAGTCGATGTTCCTTTTTTAGGAGACAGAAGCTTATCGCAAGCTAGTTTAAGCGTGTTCTCTTGAGGACGGCAATTGAAAAGGGAGGATTTTCAATGCGTTTAAAACTTGCTGGAGCGACGGCCCTTGCGGCTCTACTCGCCTCCGGTTCCGCCTTTGCGGAACAGACCACCATTACTGTCTGGAGCTGGAACATCGCCGCATCGGCGCTGAAATCCACGGTCGAGGGGTTCAACAAAAAATATCCCGACATCAAGGTCGAGGTTCAAGACATCGGCAACCCGCAGGTCTTCGACAAGATGCTGGCCGCTTGCGCTGCCGGCGGCGACGGCCTGCCGGATATCATGTCGATCGAAAACCACAAGGCTTCGATCTTCTGGAACCGCTTTCCGGACTGCCTGACCGACCTGACGAAGCTCGGCTACAAGGATGAACTGAAGAAGCAGTTCCCGGATTTCAAGCGCGCCGAGCTTGAAGTCGGCGATGCAGCCTATGCAATGCCGTGGGATTCCGGTCCGGTCACCATGTTCTACCGCCGCGACATGTATCAAAAGGCCGGCGTCGATCCGGCAACGATCAAGACCTGGGACGATTTCATTGCCGCCGGCAAGAAGATCTCCGCCGCCAATCCGGGCGTGATCATGACGCAAGCCGATCTCAACGGCGATACCGAATGGTTCCGCATGCTCGCCAACGAACAGGGCTGCGGCTATTTCTCGAATGACAGCCAGAGCATCACCGTCAACCAGCCCGGCTGCGTCAAAGCCCTGGACAAGGTGAAGGAGATCAAGGACGCCCGCCTGATGAGCGCGGCGAACTGGAATGAGAAAATTCAGGCGAACACCGCCAGCAAGGTAGCGTCGCAGCTCTATGGCGGCTGGTACGAAGGTACCGTCCGCTCCACTTCGCCGGATCTCGCCGGCAAATGGGGTGTCTATCCGATGCCGAGCATGACGGCCGACGGTCCGCATGCGGCCAATCTCGGAGGCTCGTCGCTTGCGATCGCCAGCGGCTCCAAGCACAAGGAGGCCGCCTGGAAATTCCTCGAATACACGCTTGGCACCAATGAGGGCCAGGTGACCATGCTGAAATCCTTCGGGCTCGTGCCGTCTCTGCTGACGGCGGTCCAAGATCCCTTTGTCAACCAGCCGCAGCCTTATTGGGGCGGGCAAAAGGTCTGGGCCGATATCCTCGCCACCCTGCCGAAAATCCGCCCGAGCCCTGGCACCCAATATTTCAGCGATGCCGACGAGGTCATAAAGGCCGTCCAGACGAAATACCTGGCCGGCGGCTATCCGAACGGCAAGGCCGCGCTCGACGATGCGGCCCAGCAGATCGCCTCGGCAACGGGTCTGCCGCTCGCGAAATGAGTGACACTGCCGGGCGTGCCTCCCAAGCCGCGTCCGGCATCCCCGCCGCCCTAGAGCCGGACGGTTTCAGGTCTGTTCGACCTAAAATCTGAATTCGCTCTAGAATCAAAAAAGTAGAGCGTGACGCCGTCCGAAAACTGCCTACACTTTTCGGCATCACGTTCTAGGGGCGGCGGGGATGCGATGTCACGCGTCATTTCCCTGCGCATAAAGGAGAAGGCTTTCATGCGGTTGCGAAACCGGAGCGCCTATGCGTTCCTTGCACCCTATCTTCTGGTGTTCGCCGCTTTCTGGGTCTGGCCGATCATCGATTCGTTCCTGATTTCGTTCCAGAACACCCGGGTTAATCCGTGGACCTTCAATCTGTCGCTCAATTGGGGGCGACTGTTCGGCGATCCGGCCTTCTACAACGCGCTTCAAAACACGCTGATTATCCTGATCGTCCAGGTGCCTGTGATGATCACGCTCGCCACCGTCATGGCAGTGCTGCTGAATTCACCGCTGCTGAAGGCCCGCGGCATTTTCCGCTTTGCCTTCTTCGCACCCGTCGTCGTCGGAGAGGTGGCCTACGCCGCCGTCTTCCGCCTGATGTTCAACGTCGATTTCGGCATCGTCAACAAGCTGCTCGGCACGGTCGGCTTCGCGCCGGTGTCATGGTTCGCCGAATCGCATGCCGCAATGGTGCTCATCATCATCGCCGTCACCTGGCGCTGGGCGGGTTACAACGCCATCATCATCCTTTCCGGGCTGCAATCGATCCCCGAGGATGTCTACGAGGCTGCGACGCTCGACCGCGTCAGCCGCTTCCAGCAGTTCATCCATATCACCCTGCCGCTGTTGAAGCCGATCATTCTGTTCTGCGTGGTCCTGTCCGTCATCGGCACCATGCAGCTCTTCACTGAACCATATCTGATCACCAACAGGGGCGGCCCTGGCGGCGGGACCGAGACGCTCGGCCTCCTGCTCTATCGCCAGGCCTTCCAGTCGACCAACTTCGGCTATGCCTCGGCCGTCGCCTATACGATGGCGGCGCTTGCGGTAGCCATCTCTCTCCTCAATCTCTGGGTGGGGCGCGAACCGAAATGAAATCGAAGTCCAAATCCACTCTCATCCGCTCGCTCGCCTTGCACGGCCTGCTGACGCCGCTCGCCATCATCTGGCTGTTTCCGCTCTGGATGATGTTCGTCTTCTCGACCATGCCCGATTACGGCATCTTCAGCCCCGGCATCATCCTGACACCGTCGACAGGCTTCATGGACAATGTCCGCAACCTGCAGGCCGACACCAACTTCATCGGCGCCATGACCATCTCCATCGTCGTTGCCGTCGTCTACACTTTCCTGTCGGTGCTGCTGACCTCGATGGCCGGATGGGCTCTGGTGCGTTACCAGTTCACCGGCCGCTCGGGCGTCATCGGCATCATCCTCGGCACGATCACGCTGCCCTATTCCGTCGTCGTCATTCCGCAATTCATCATGGTGGCGCGCGATTTCGGGCTGGCGAATTCATGGGTCGCCCTCATCGTACCGCCGCTCTTCAACTCGCTGGGCGTGCTCTTCATGCGCCAAGCCTTCTCGATGATGCCGAGCGAACTCTTCGACGCCGCCCGCGTCGAGGGCGTCAAGGAATGGCAGATCTTCCTGCGTATCGCCCTGCCGCTCGCAAGGCCGACCATGGCCGCGCTCGCCATCATCCTGTTCCTGCATTCCTGGAACAACTATCTCTGGCCGCTGCTCATCAATTCCCGGCCGGGGATGATGACCGCGCCCGTCGCGCTCGGGACGCTGATCGGCCTCACCAGGGTATCCTGGGGCGGCATCATGGCCGGCGCCGTGATGCTGACGGCGCCGATCCTCATCGTCTTCGTTCTCCTGCAGCGCCACTTCATCGCCGGCATTGCCGCCGGCGCAATCAAATAATTCCGGGAGACCCGTATGGCTGAACTGTCCCTTACCAATATCGTCAAACGCTACGGTTCGCTGGAAATCATCCACGGCGCCAATCTCGAGGTGAAGGACGGCGAATTCGTCGTCTTCGTCGGACCATCCGGATGCGGCAAGTCCACGCTGCTGCGCATGATCGCCGGCCTGGAAGACATCACCGGCGGAGAACTGAAGATTGGCGGCCGCGTGGTCAACGACATGGAACCGGCCGATCGCGGCATCGCCATGGTCTTCCAATCCTACGCCCTCTACCCGCATCTGACCGTCGAGCAGAACCTCAATTTCGGCCTCCGTATGAACGGCAACCCCAAGGCCGACACCGACCGCCGCGTGAAGCAGGCAGCCGAGATCCTGCAGATCACCGAGCTCATGCAGCGCCGGCCGAAGCAGCTCTCCGGCGGCCAGCGCCAGCGCGTCGCGATCGGCCGCGCCATCGTGCGCGAGCCGCAGATCTTCCTGTTCGACGAGCCGCTCTCCAACCTCGACGCCGAGCTGCGCGTGCAGATGCGCGTCGAAATCTCGCGGCTCCACAAGAAGCTCGGCACGACGATGATCTACGTCACGCACGACCAGACCGAGGCCATGACGCTCGCCGACAAGATCGTCGTGCTGCGCAGCGGCAACATCGAACAGGTGGGAGCGCCGCTCGATCTATATGACGATCCGGCCAACCAGTTCGTCGCCGGTTTCGTCGGCTCGCCGAAAATGAATTTCCTGCAGGCCGAGGTGACTGACAACCAGCCCGGCCGCATCGCCGTCGTGCTCAAGGGCCAGCGCGATGTCCGCCTGACCTTGCCGATCACTTCCGCCAAGCTCGAGATCGGCCAGCAAGTGACGCTCGGCGTCCGTCCGGAACACTTCCTCGAGGCCGGACGCGGCGATGTGGACATGACCGTCCACGTCGATGTCGCCGAGCATCTCGGCAATACCAGCTACATCTACGCCAACATCGAAGGCGGCGAGCAGATCGTCATCGAGCGCGAGGAATCCCGCAATACGGGCAATAGCGACAAGCTCACCGTAGCACTATCGGCGGCCAAGACATTCCTGTTCGACAGCACCGGCAGCCGATTGCGATAGGCACGGCCTATTCTCCCAAGACAGCATGCAGATTTAGGAAAGGATCGTTCCATGACTACCGAGACTTCAATCCGCTGGGGCATCATCGGCCCCGGCAGGATCGCACAGACTTTTGCCGATGGGATCGCCCATTCCCGCAGCGGCAAGCTGGTGGCGATCGCCAGCCGCAATCCGGAAAAGCCAGGTCTCGGCGACGGTTTCCCCGGCGCGCGCATCGTCAACGGCTATGAGGCCCTGCTCGCCGACAAGGACATCGACGCCGTCTACATCGCCACGCCGCATACCGGCCACGCCGAATGGGCGATCAAGGCGATCCGCGCCGGCAAGCATGTGCTCGTCGAAAAACCGATCGCCCTTTCCGCTTTCGATGCGGAGGCCATCTACTACGAAGCCAGGAAGGCGGGCGTCTTTGCCGGCGAGGCCTTCATGTACCGCGTCCATCCGCAGACGGCGAAACTGATCGAACTCGTCAAGAGTGGTGCAATCGGTGACCTGCGCATCATCCGCACCTCCTTCGGATTCAACATGGGCAAGGTAAATCCGGAACACCGGCTGTTTGCCAATGACATGGCGGGCGGCGGCATTCTCGATGTCGGCGGCTATCCCGTTTCGATGGCCCGTTTGATCGCCGGTGCGGTCGAGGGCAAGCCGTTCCTCGATCCCGACAAGGTATCGGGTGTCGGCCATCTCGGCCAGACCGGCGTCGACGAATGGGCTTCCGCCGTCCTGAAGTTCCCGAACGACATCATTGCCGAAGTGTCCTGCTCGATCATGGCGAACCAGGACAACACGCTGCGCATCATCGGCTCGGACGGCCGTATCGAAGTCAAGGACTTCTGGTTCGCCTCCGGCCACAAGGGCGGCGTCGGCAAGATCGACGTTATCAAGGGCAGCGAGACCCAGACGATCGAGGTCAAGGAGGACCGCTGGCTCTATTCCTTCGAAGTCGACGCTGCCGGCGATGCCATCCGCGCCGGACAAAAGGAATTCGCCTATCCCGGCATCAGCTGGGCCGATTCGATCGGCAACCTCAAGGTGCTCGACCAATGGCGCGCTTCGATCGGCCTTGAATATGGTGTCGAGAAGGCATCGAAGCGGACAAAGAACATCGCCGGCGCGACCGTTGCCAAGGGCAACAGCATCCCGAAGCGCAGCATTCCCGGCATCTCCAAGCCGGCATCGCTCGTCACGCTCGGCTTCGAATTCTTCCCGAATTTCGCAGCCGCCTCGCTGACGCTCGACGCTTTCTATGAAGCCGGCGGCAATGCCTTCGACACGGCCTATGTCTATGGCGGCGGCAAGACGGAGAGCATCTTCGGCGACTGGCATACCAGCCGCAACGTGCCGCGCGAAGAGATCGTGCTGATCGGCAAAGGCGCGCATTCGCCGCTTTGCTACCCGGACGTGATCGCCAAGCAACTCGACCAGTCCCTCAATCGTCTGAAGACCGACTATGTCGACATCTACTTCATGCACCGCGACAACACCGACGTTCCGGTCGGCGAGTTCGTCGATGCCATGGATGCCGAGGTGAAGGCTGGCCGCATCCGCGGCATCTTCGGCGGCTCGAACTGGACGCGTGCCCGCTTCGACGAAGCGATCGCCTATGCTGAGAAGAACGGCAAGGCGGCACCGGCTGCCCTTTCCAACAACTTCTCGCTGGCGGAAATGCTCGATCCGATTTGGGCCGGCTGCGTCGCCGCCTCCGACGACGATTGGAAGACCTGGCTCAATGCCAAGCAGATCCCGAACTTCGCCTGGTCGAGCCAGGGCCGCGGCTTCTTTACCGACCGCGCCGGCCGCGACAAGCGCGACGACGAGGAATTGGTTCGCGTCTGGTATTCCGACCGCAATTTCGGCCGCCGCGACAGGGCGATCGAATTGGCGCAGAAACTCGGCCGCAGCCCGATCCATATCGCACTTGCCTATGTCGTCGCCCAGCCTTTCCCGGTGATCCCGCTGATCGGCCCGCGTACGGTCGCCGAGCTGGAAGACAGCCTCTCGGCGCTCGACATCAAGCTGACGCGAGAACAGGTGAAGTGGCTCGAGGGCTAAGATAGGACAGTCGGCTGGCGGGGTTCACGGTCGGCTGCTGAGTCTAAATGCGAGAAATGAAAGCAGCCCATCCGGGAAACCGGATGGGCTGCTTTCACATGAGAAGAGATCGTTGTTGCCTCTTCTCCCCTCGGGGAGAAGGGGTTTACAGTATCAAGAGCATGAGAGATCAGGCGGCGAAATCGAATGTCTTCGTGTCCGCTCCTTCGAGCCGCAGCAGATAGGCCTTGCGCTCGAGACCGCCGGCAAATCCCCTGAGATCGCCAGCCGATCCAACCACGCGGTGGCAGGGTGCGACGATCGAGATCGGATTGCGGCCATTGGCGGCGCCGACGGCCCTAATCGCTTTTTCCGCACCGATTTCCGTTGCGATCTGGCGATAGCTGCGCGTTTCGCCGAAGGGAATGGCGAGCAGAGCCTGCCAGACCTTCTGCTGGAACTCCGTTCCGGCAAAGTCGAGCGGCAGATCGAAAGCCTGTCGTTCGCCGGCGAAATATTCGCGCAATTGCCGTTCGGCTTCCAGGAGCACGGGATGGCTGTCGTCTTCGGCTACGATCACCAGCGGCACACGGCCAGGCCGGTCGTTATCCCAAAGGATCGCGGCAAGGCCATCATCGCCGCCGACGAGTTTCAAGTCGCCGACGGGCGAGTTCATGATCCGATAGACATAGTGCTTCTCTGCATTTTTCGGAGTTTTGGTCATGCCGATTTCCTTTCTTTGAATTGCGCTCATGGCATCGGGCGAGATTGCCTCTGATGAAGCGCTGATGTCGGTATTGGACCCCAAATGAGAGTATGCAGCCACCCGAAAACGGGCGGCGGGCAGCGAAATCCCGGTATTTCCGGATTTATGCGGGCAGGCTCATGCTGACACCAGCGGCATGGTCACGCTTGGGAAATGGACGGAGATTGTGTAAAACTAAGGAAGCCAGATCATCCAGCATGCGGAGCCCGATATGACAGTTCGCCCGCCGCGCAACTTCGATCCATCGCAAACCAGGGAAACCGGCCTCGGCATCCTCCAATATGAGGTCATGTCAGAACGCGCCAGCACGCTTGGCCATCATGGCATGAAGGTCGAGGCGGCTCTTGCCGCGTTGCAGGAAGGCGAAGCCAAAGGCAAGGAAGGCGTCGAGCACGAGCGGCTGGTGGATGCCGCGGCTGAAGCCGTCTGGGCCATGTTCATTCATCGCGAGATCTGCGGCCTGCGCAACGGCCGCGACGTGATCCAGCGCTATGGCATTCCCAACAGGGTGCTTGCGCGCCTCGGCGCCAGCCCACGCCACCCCTGAGCTTTAGGATTTCAAGATTGCCTGAAAGCGCGGATCGAAGGCATGGCCGATGGGCTCGGCCGCGGCACCGCGCGCCACGGCCCAAGGATCGGTCATGCCGAGCTGCAGGCGCGGCAGCGAGCGGCCGGGACGATCGGCATTGGAGGGCAGGAGCGGCTGCATGGCGGCAATCAGCCGCGTTGCCAGCGCAGCCGGCGCGCCGCCGCATAGAATCACCGTTTGCGGATCGAAGATGGTTTCGATGAGCTGGACGCTCCAGCGCAGATCGATCGCCGCCCTTTCGATCCAGCTGAGGATATCGGGGTCGGCGGCAGCGGCGCGGTCGTTGATCATAGAGTAGATATCCGGCGCCATCGGATCGACGCCAAGGTGATCGTAAAGGGAAGCAAGGGACGCACGATGCTCGAGCTGGGTCTGCTGCCCGCCTGCCGTCAACAAAGCCATGCCGATTTCGCCGGCATTGCCATGGGCACCGCTATAGAGCTCGCCGCCGAGAATGAGCCCGGCGCCGATACCGTAACCGACATAGAGGCAGACGGCGTGATCGAGCCCGTGCGCCGCTCCGACCATGCGCTCGGCGGTCGCGCAGGCAGCCGCGTCGTTCTGCAGGCTGACATTGAGGCCGGTGCCGGCCGATAGGGTTTCGAGCAAGGGAAAGCGCTGCCAGGCACCCATCATCCAGGGATTGTCGGCATCATCCTGCTCGATACCGAAGGGACCCGGCATCGCCGCGCCGAGGCCGACGAGGCGTTTCTCCGCCTGCGCCACGCGCTGCCGGAGCTCGGCACGCACGTCTTCTATCAGCTTCAGGACGACAGGTGTGCCTGTCGCTGGTCCGCCGGCCGGCAGGTTCGCTTCCTTGCGGATGAGAACATTGCCAACGAGATCGACAGCGATGGCGCGGGTGATGTGACGATCGATCTGCAGGCCGATGGCAAAGGCGCCCTCCGGCACGAGACCATAGGGGGTCGAGGGTTGACCGCGACCGCGTCGCACCATTTCCCTTGAGGTCACCAACCCGTCGTGTTCCAGCTCCTCCACGATGTTAGAGACCGTCTGCTTCGTCAGGCGGGTGGCGCGTGCAAGATCGGCGCGGGAGAGCGCACCGTTCAACCGAAGGGCGTCGATGATCACCCGCCGGTTATGGGCGCTGGTGCCTTCGTGGTTCGTTCCGCTCGTAGCCCTGATCGGGCGAATATCGTTCATCTGTTTTTGCCTCTTGACAGCAATAGAATATTGAAGAAGAAATTAGTCAAGACAATTGACTTAAAAGAAACCACAGAGTTTCGTCAGGGAACTTAAGCGAGCCTTACAGCTCCAGGAGGCGCCGATAGACGTTCGGCAGCCGGCCCGGCCAATTGCCTGCCCGACAACCGATGGCGACGTCAGCCGCCGTCGGAAAAATCGCGTGACTGTCAAAAACCGGAGGATGGAATGTTGAAATCATTGAACAAGACATTGCTCGGCGCAGCGCTGATCGGCGTTTCCTTCGCCTCGCACGCCTTTGCCGAAACTACGATCAATGCACTCTTCATGGCGCAGGCTGCCTATAGCGAAGCCGATGTGCGCGCCATGACGGATGCCTTCTCCAAGGCCAATCCGGATATCAAGGTCAATCTCGAATTCGTCCCTTATGAAGGCCTGCACGATAAGACCGTGCTCGCTCAAGGGTCCGGCGGCGGCTACGACGTCGTGCTTTTCGACGTGATCTGGCCTGCCGAATATGCAACCAACAAGGTTCTGGTCGACGTATCCTCGCGCATCTCCGACGACACGAAGAAGAATGTCCTGCCGGGCGCCTGGACGACGGTCCAGTATGACGGCAAGTATTACGGCATGCCGTGGATCCTCGACACCAAGTATCTGTTCTACAACAAGGAAATCCTGGAAAAGGCCGGCATCAAGACGCCGCCCAAGACCTGGGACGACCTGAACGAACAGGCGAAGACCATCAAGGACAAGGGCCTTCTCGCCACCCCGATCGCCTGGAGCTGGTCGCAGGCCGAAGCTGCGATCTGCGACTATGCCACGCTCGTCAGCGCCTATAAGGGCGACTTCATCAAGGACGGCAAGCCTGACTTCCAGACGGGCGGCGGCCTCGACGCGCTGAAATACATGGTCACCAGCTACAAGTCCGGCCTTACCAACCCGAACTCCAAGGAATTCCTCGAAGAGGACGTCCGCAAGGTCTTCGAAAACGGCGATGCCGCCTTCGCGCTGAACTGGACCTACATGTACAACATGGCGAATGACCCCAAGGACAGTAAGGTCGCGGGTAGGGTCGGCGTCGTGCCGGCACCGGGCGTAGCCGGCAAGAGCGAGGCTTCAGCCGTCAACGGCTCGATGGGCCTCGGCATCACCACGGCCAGCAAGCACCCGGACGAAGCCTGGAAGTACATTTCCTTCATGACCTCACAGGCGACGCAGAACCAGTATGCCAAGCTCAGCCTGCCGATCTGGGCATCGTCCTATAGCGATCCGGCCGTCACCAAGGGCCAGGAAGAGCTGATCGCGGCCGCAAAGGTCGGCCTCGCCGCCATGTATCCGCGTCCCACGACGCCGAAATATCAGGAACTGTCGACAGCGCTTCAGCAGGCAATCCAGGAATCGCTGCTCGGCCAGTCTTCCCCGGAAGATGCGCTGAAGTCAGCTGCCGACAATAGCGGTCTCTGATACTCTTGCCGGGCGGTGCCAGTCACCGCCCGCCTCTCTTGATCCTCCATGAAGAATGAAAGAAGGGGCCAGCCATGTCCGGCACCTCCATGACAACTCGCGCTTGGGCTTTGATGCTGCCGCTGCTTGTGGTGATGATTGCAGTCATCGGCTGGCCTCTCGTGGATACGGTCGGCCTTTCTTTCACCAATGCGAAGCTTGTCGGAACCGGCGGCAATTTCGTCGGCATCGACAATTACGCGAAGATGCTGGCGAATTCCAATTTTCAGCGCACTTTGATCACGACAGCCTGGTTCGCAATCGTCTCCGTCGCCGCCGAAATGGTGCTCGGCGTGCTGGCCGCCCTGCTGCTCAACCAGAATTTCAAGGGCCGCGGTGTGCTGCGCGCGCTGATGATCCTGCCCTGGGCGCTGCCGACCGTCGTCAACGCGACGCTCTGGCGGCTGATCTACAATCCCGAATATGGCGCGCTGAACGCTGCCCTTACGCAGCTCGGCCTCATCGACGCCTATCGCTCCTGGCTCGGCGAGCCGGGCACGGCGCTGACGGCGCTCATCGTTGCCGACTGCTGGAAGAATTTCCCGCTGGTGGCGCTGATTGCGCTCGCCGCCCTGCAGGCCGTGCCGCGCGATATCACCGCCGCATCGCTGGTCGATGGCGCCGGACCTTTCAAACGTTTCCGCTTCGTCATCCTTCCTTATCTTGTGGGACCGTTGATGGTGGCGCTGGTGCTGCGTACCATAGAAGCCTTCAAGGTCTTCGACATCATCTGGGTCATGACGCGCGGCGGCCCGGCAAACAGCACGCGCACTCTATCGATCCTGGTCTACCAGGAGGCATTCTCCTTCCAGCGGGCGGGGTCAGGAGCATCGCTTGCCCTCATCGTCACGCTGCTGGTCACGGTGCTTGCCGCCGCCTATGCCGCTCTTGTCCGCAAAACCGCAGGGAGTGCCGCCTGATGGAACGCCAAAGCCCGCTCTTCACCTGCTTCGTCTATATCTGCGCCATCCTGCTCGCCGTCGTCATCCTGGCGCCGATAGCCTGGCTCTTCATCATGAGCATTTCGCCGGCTGCCGATCTTGCCGCCAAACCGCTGCGCTGGTGGCCGCAGACAGCAGACTTCTCGCGCTACAAGGTGCTGCTGTCGACGCTGGAAAACAGCGAGGGTGCCGCCTTCACCTCGTCACTGCGCAACAGCATCGAAGTGGCAGGCATGGCGACCATCGCCGCCATCGCGCTCGCCATCCCCGCCGGCTGGGCCGTGTCGCGCACACCATCCGTGGGCTGGTCGCTCTCCATGGTCATCGCCACCTACATGCTGCCGCCGGTCGCACTTGCCGTGCCGCTCTACATGGGTCTTGCCCATCTCGGCATGCTGAACAATGTCTTCGGCCTGGCGCTCGTCTATCTGACGATCCTGGCGCCATTCACGACCTGGCTAATGAAATCAGGCTTCGATTCCATTCCGAAGGAAATCGAGGCTGCGGCGATGATTGACGGCGCCGGGCTGTTCCAGACCTTGAAGATCATCACGCTGCCGCTTGCCATGCCTGTGATGGCGACCTCGGCGCTCTTCGCCTTCCTGCTTGCCTGGGATGAATTCTTCTATGCGCTGCTCTTTACCTCAGACCAGCGCGCCAAGACCCTCACCGTCGCCATAGCGGATCTCGCCGGCGGCCGTGTCTCGGATTACGGACTGATCGCGACTGCCGGCGTGCTGGCCGCCCTGCCCCCGGTTCTGATCGGCCTTGTCATGCAACGTGCCCTGATCTCGGGCCTGACCAACGGCGGCGTCAAGGGATGACCATGACCAAAGAGAAAACAAGCCCCGCAGGCCTTGCCGCCATCGGCCGTGAAATGGCCCGCCAGCATAGTGATGCACTCGCCTCTTTCGAAGCCGCAACCGATATGGCCGCCAGGGCTGCCGCGTCGTTGAAGCGCACCGGCAAGCTGCTCCTGCTCGGTATGGGCGGCTCCCACGCCGTCAACCGCGCCGTCGAGCCGCTCTATCGCGCAGCCGGCATCGATGCGATCGCGCTGCCACTCTCCGAACAACTCGGCCAGCCGCTGTCGCTGGAGGGCCGCACGATCTTCATGACCTCGCAATCCGGCGAAAGCGCCGAGGTCGTGCGCTGGTTCAGCGAAACAGGCGGCACTGCCGAGACCTTTGGCCTGACGCTGGAGGGCGGCTCCTTCCTCGCCAGAACCGCTCCTTCGCTCGTTGGCGCCGGCGGTACAGAGCTTGCCTTTGCGGCAACCCGCAGCCTCACCGTCACCTTTGCGCTGCATCTGGCGATCTTCGCCGCTCTCGGGCAAGAGCCGGCGCGTGCGCTCGCCGTGCTTCGTGCACCCGAAACGCTCGATATCAAGCTGGCGCTTTCGGCTCTTGCGAATGTTGCGACCGTCGTCACCTCGGGTCGCCGCCTGCAGGGCATTGCCGAGGCGCTGGCGCTCGGTCTCACCGAACTCTCCCGCCGTCCCTGCTTCTCGCTCGAGGGCGGCCAGCTGCGTCACGGTCCGATGGAAATGCTCGGCCCCTCGATCGGCGTCGTGCTCTTCCGCGGCAACGATGCGACGGCGAACCTCGTGACGGCCATGGCCACTTCTGCCGTCGAAACGGGTGCGCCCGTGATCGTCTTCGACGGCTCAGGGGAAGAGCCCGTACCCGGCTGCGTGACGCTGCGTTTCAAGCCGGAAACGGGGCTGGCCGCCATCTTCCAGATGCTGCCCGTCGCCCAGTCGCTGATGATCGCTTTTGCCGACGAGCGGGTGGAGAATGCCGGCACGCCGGTACGCTCGACCAAGATTACGCGGAGCGAATGAATGAAGCCGCTTGCAGTCATCGGCAACGTCAATATCGACCTGATCCTGGGGCCGGCGACGCCATGGCCGAAAGCCGGCACCGAGATCATCGTCGACCATGACGAGCTGCGCGTCGGCGGCCAGGCGGGCAACAGCGCACTCGCCTGGGAGGGCCTCGGCGTCGATTACGAGATTTCGGCCAATGTCGGCAGCGACCAGTTCGGACGCTGGCTCAGCGAAGCGTTCGGCGCGCGCAGCAGCAAATGGCCGGTCAGACCGGAAGGCACCACGCTTTCGGTCGGCATCACCCATCCCGACGGCGAGCGCACCTTCTTCACGACACGCGGCCACCTACCAAGGTTCAATCTCGACGACGTGCTGGCGGTTCTCGATGGCGACAGGCTTGCCGGCGGTTATGCGCTGCTCTGCGGCGCATTTCTCACCGAAGATCTCGCCCGCGACTACGACGCCCTGTTCGGCTGGGCTGACAAGCATGGAATCACCATCGCGCTCGACACCGGCTGGCCGCTCGGCGGCTGGACGGAGGAGAATTGCGACACCACGCGGCGCTGGCTTTCCCGCTGCGGCGTGGCGCTGATGAACGAGGTCGAGACCACGACGCTTGCCGGCATGGACGATCCGATCGAGGCGGCGCGCGCGCTTCACGTGCTGATGCCGGAAGGCGCGATCTTCGTCGTGAAACGCGGCCCAGACGGCGCGATCGCTATCGATGCCGACGGCAATCTCGTCTCGGCCGCAGCGCCGCGCGTCACCGTCGTCGATACGATCGGCGCCGGCGATGTCTTCAATGCCGGCTTCCTGGCCGCCCTTGCCCGCGGCAAGCCGCCTGCGGCCTGCCTTTCGGCGGGGACCGCGGTCGCTTCACGCGCCATTTCCACTCTGCCGCGCAGTTACGGCCCGGCCAACTCATCCGAGGAGGCCGTTCAATGAGCGCGCTCGACATCCAGAACATCCGCAAGAGCTACGGCGAAGTGGAGACGCTGAAAGGCATCGATATTTCGCTCGAAAGCGGCGAGTTCCTGGTGCTGCTCGGCTCGTCGGGCTGCGGCAAGTCCACGCTTCTGAACATCATCGCCGGGCTTGCCGAAGCGACGAGCGGGGATATCCGCATCGGCGATCGCTCCGTGCTCGGCGTGCATCCGAAGGACCGCGACATCGCCATGGTGTTCCAGTCCTATGCGCTCTATCCGAACCTCTCGGTTCATCGCAACATCGGCTTCGGCCTGGAGATGCGCAAGGTGCCCGCCGCCGAGCGCGACAGGGCGGTGCGCGAGGCGGCGAAGCTTCTGCAGATCGAACCGTTGCTGGAACGCAAGCCGAGCCAGCTTTCCGGCGGTCAGCGCCAGCGCGTGGCGATCGGCCGTGCCCTGGTGCGAAAACCGGAAGTCTTCCTCTTCGACGAGCCGCTCTCCAACCTCGACGCCAAGCTGCGCATGGAGATGCGCACCGAGCTGAAGCGTCTGCACCAGATGCTGAAGACCACTGTCGTCTACGTGACGCACGACCAGATCGAGGCGATGACGCTCGCAACCCGCATCGCCGTGATGCGCGACGGCCGTATCGAGCAGCTCGGAACGCCGGACGAGATCTACAATCATCCTGCAACGCTTTACGTCGCGACCTTCGTCGGTGCGCCGCCGATGAACCTCCTGAATGCGACCGCCGATCAGGATTCGCTTCGTATCGACGGCACCTCGATTACGTTGCCGATGCCAGCGACGAAAACCGAGATCAAACGGGATCAGGAGCTGGTCATCGGCATACGGCCGGAAACCCTGCGTCTTGAGGAAAACGGCAAGCTCGAGGCCATCTGCGAAGTCGCTGAACTCACAGGCCCCGAGCTGATCGTGACGGCACAGGCAGGCTCGCAGCGGCTGATGGCCTGCCTGCCGCCGCGCACTGCTATTGCCGAGCGGCAGACGTTCAGGCTCGGCTTCGACGCCGGCGCGCTGCATCTCTTCGATCGCGCGACGGGCCGGCGCTGCGAATAGGCCTTTCGAGCTTGGGCCAGGATCTTTGAAAGTAGCGCCTCGGAACCTAGGGACGATGCGATCGGGATTCTTGCCGTCAGCAGTACCGGAAGGAGCAGCTTGGCGCATGCCATGCTGATCTGCGTGATTTCGCCTGACTTCCAGGAAGGCGGCCTCTGGCAGGCAGCGACATCTACTTGAAAAATAGTTAAAAAATTCCATTCAATCCCATAAAAATACTCAACAATTTTTCAATATTTTCAAATCCTGCAATGTACCGGCAATTCTCATCGGCAAAATGAACTCCATCTCCTGAAGCCGGTCCACCTCCCAAGATGGACGGCGCGCGGAGAGCAGCAGGAACCGACGCCCGGTTCTCCAACGTAAACAGAGACCTTGCGAGCGCCCAGGGAGGGCGCATGGGTTTCGTATGGAGTTTAGCAATGTCGCTCAGCGCAAAATCTATTCTGTTCGCGGCTCTGGCCATGACGGCCGCGACCAATGCTTCCGCCGCCGATCTTACGACCTATCAGGCCCCGGATGCCACCGCCTACGACCGGCCGCCAGCCTTTCAATGGAGTGGCGCCTATTTCGGTGCTCATGGCGGTATCGCCTCGCCAAAGTTCAACCCTTTTGCCAGCGGCAAGGGTCTGACCGGCGGCGTGCAAGCCGGCTACAATTTCCAGGTGGGGCCTGGCATTATCGGCGCCGAACTGGAAGGCTCCTACCTCGGAAACAACGAGGTGCGCGTGCCGAACGGCAAGCTGGAAGAACGCTTCCGTGGCGCCGCCAAGGCCAAGGCTGGCCTCACCTTCGACCGTACGCTCGTCTACGGAACGGCGGGTCTGACGATGACGAAGTTCGACGGCGGCAAAGGCGTTTCCGGCCCCAATGGCTGGAAACAGGGCTATCTCGTCGGCGGCGGCGTCGAACAGGGCTTCGGCGGCGGGCTGTCGGCCAAGATCGAATACAACTACGTCATGACCAATGACGTCACCACGACGACATCGAGCGGCAAATCGAAGACCGATCTGCGCGATCACGTCATCAAAGCCGGTCTGAACTACCGCTTCTGATCCGTGCCTTTGCAGAGGTCGGGCGTATCTTTCAAGCCAAGACACGCCTGATCGAGAGCGGCGAGGCGCGACCGATCAAACCCCGAGTCAGTCCTCTCGCCGCTCTCAACCGTGAAATGAAGGCATGTGATCTGGTGCTGAGACGGCCTTGTCGCGATAACATGGATCGCCTCGGCGCTGGTCATGCCGGGAATTGCGGATGTCATGATCGCATCCGCCAGGGCCGGCGCACAGAACCTGTTCGATGATGCCGGCGTTACGCGCTTCCAGCCCTCGTCATAACGGCCTCGGCATGGAGCCCCGAACATCGGGTTTCGGCCTTGTCGCCGATCCAAAGTCATAGGACAATGCTGCCAAGAAACCGGACCGATCGGATGAGGATGCGAGCAGATGACGAGCAAAACACCTTGGTTCCGCGTGAAGACCTATGGCTATGGAGCCGGGCTGCCTTGCAGCTGGCAGGGTTGGGCTGCAATCGCGATCTACGCGCTCGTGCTGGCCGCGGCCATTTCCCTCATTACGTCTTATGCGAACAGCCACCCGGCCGCTTGCGCGGCGGCGATCGGCGTCCCGACTGCGCTGCTGATTTTCGTGGTCTGGTGGAAAAGCGATGCCCCATGGCGCTGGCGATGGGGTGAATTCGATCAAGCGGAACGGGATTGATGTCCCGGGCTTTGGCCGGGACAGTTTTACAGATCAAATTTGCCGATCAAAGAACCTCAAGCTGGAAGCCAGATCCGGCAAAAGGACGCTGCCTGCCCCTTTTATCGGCCGAAACACCGTCCTCGGCCCCGCTTCAGGACGGCATCCAATAAGCGGACAATGGCAGCATGCCGCTCTGCTTCGGCGTGTAGTCGAAGCGAAGGAATATCCTAAGCCTTATGAATCGAGGGATTTACTCGCATTCGAGCGAAGGCTGGCGAAAACTGATCACATACCAATCAGAGCCGGAACTCCGGGCATAGAAGGTGTAGAAGCATTCCGTGTGCTCGACATAGCCCGGCATCTCGGTAACGTCATAGCGCGTGCCGCGGCGCGTCTCCTTGATTTCGCCGCTGGATTGGCCGGGCACCACCTGGGTCTTCCGCTTGCGCCATTGATAGGCACGCTCACCCGGGCGCAGTTCATAGACATTATCTGGCGGACCGTAGTCAAGCATCACGCTGTTGATCGGCGCGCCGATATAGCTCTTCATGATCTGTGAGGCGCAGGCCGACAGCATCGTCAGGATTGAGAGCATGGCAACTCCGACAGGGAGCCGCTTCATGGGAATGGCAGACATCAGGCATGTCCTTTGCGATTGAAGGTAAGCGCGATTTTCCATGCGCCTTGACCGCTGCGTCGTCGCTGAACCACCCCAGCACCGGTGGCAATGTCCGGCTTGGTTAGGATGCGTTTTTGGAGAAGTTGATCGGCAACAGGTCACCTATGTC
>Ga0209026_1000184_pt1 | contig 91780 bp, 62 predicted proteins | sample AraplaCL_Col_mCL_FD_184262 | JGI IMG/M metagenome (GOLD analysis project Ga0209026, IMG submission 184262) | Arabidopsis root microbial communities from the University of North Carolina, USA - plate scrape CL_Col_mCL (SPAdes) (version 2) | ecosystem: Host-associated > Plants > Roots >...
TGAGCGGGGTTGCCATGCAGCCTGCGGCAGATCAGGTTGAAATCGATGACAGCGTAAAAATGTTTCTTATCGACGTAATATCAATAAGTTGCGATGGGCGCCGACGTTTTTTACCGGACAGTACTGGCTGCCCCAAAGAAAAGTAACCAAAAGAAATGGCCTTGAAGCGTGGCACAGGAAGATAAAAGCCTGGGCGTTTACGGCTTTTTAGAGATAGTTGATCGCCACGGGTTCTATGTTGCCGCTATACCGCGACGCGTCGAAGCACTGAGGACTTAAAGCCTGCCATCGGCTGAGCTGTGTCGAACACTGGCTTTAAGCCCTCGCCGCTTCGGCGCGTCGCGGTATAGCGGGGTGGTATAGGCTTGTCCCGCCATCGATCAAAGCAGGGCGTCAAACGTCAGGCTTGTAACCTGCGCAACGCCATGAGCTTTTCAGGCCATTTCTTTGGGTTACTTTTCTTTGGGCCAGCAAAGTGACTCGGGCCCTTTAGGGACCGAAAGCGCCGCAGGCAATGGCCCACGACCACGCGCGGCTCCGTTTCCTCAGCAAATTGTGAGATATATCAGGGCGAAAAACCCCAACATCGCTATGTACGCGTTGATCACGCCGTTGGGGTTTGCACCCCAACCTACGAACGAAACGCGTCAGCGCGACAATACGATCCGCTTGTCGCCGGCACGAGTCGCACGAATCGACCAGCCTTGCTGCAGCATCGCAAGAAAGGTCTGCTGGTCGCCGGTGCGGAAGACGCCGCTGATATGGATGTTCTGCAAGGAGGGATCGCCGATCGCGACCTTGGTGGTGCTGTAGCGATTCATCTCGGCCAGAAGCTGCGGCAGGCGCCAGTCGTGCACGAACAATTTGCCTTGCGTCCAGCCTTGCGCCTGCTGCAGATCGATCGTGCGCACCGGCGTGATGTTGCCGCGTTCGTCGAAGCTCAGGCTTTGACCGCCAACCAGGGACGCATTCTGTTCCTGGCCGTCCGGCGATTGCGCGGCAATGGCCAGCTTGCCTTTCAGCAGCGCCACGTCGGTGGCGCCATTGTCCAGGCGCACCTGGAATTGTGTGCCGACCGCGGTCACCGTGCCGTTGCCGGCATGCACCACGAACGGCCATGCATGATTGCCTTGCACCGAGAACTGCGCGCGGCCGCGCAGCAGATCCACGCGGCGCGTGCGGGCGCTATAACGCACCACCACTTCGCTATCCGTGTCGAGCAATACCGAAGAACCGTCGGCGAGCTGTTCGCTGCGCTCCTGGCCCGCGCTGGTCGCATAGGCCGTGCCGACCGGATCGTCCGGCGTCGCCAGCCAGCGGGGCAGGGTGATGGCGGCGACCAGCAGCGCCACACCTGCCGTCAGCGCGGGGAACCACCAGCGCCGTGCGTGCGTGGGGGGATCACGCCGCAGGGCGCGGTTGGCGGCGGCCATCAGGGCCGGATCCCTCACCGCCTCGGCGCTGCGCTTCCACAGCAGCTCCAGCTCGCGGTACGCCGCCGCGTGCTTCGGGTCGGCGGTGCGCCAGCGCTCGAACGCGGCGCGCTCGGCGGGCGGGCATTGGCTGTCGAGCAGGCGCGCAAACCACTGCGCGGCCTGATCCTGCAAGCCCGCCTGCGTACCCTTGTCTGCGTTTTCCCTGTCCATGCCCATTACAACGTTTCCGTCGATGAATCACCTACCTTGCGCCGCAACTGCGCAAGCGCGGTGGTCAGGTGTTTCTCGACCATCTTCACCGAAATACCGCAGCGCTCGGCGATCTGCGCATGGCTCAGGTCATGCACGCGCTTGAGCAGGTAGACGCGCTGGCACTTGGGCGGCAGTTCCTGGATGGCGCGGGTCAGGCGCGCCACCTGCTGGACATAAAGCGCACGCTGTTCCGGGTTGTGCTCGCCGGCGGCGATCTCCAGCCCGTCCAGCGCCACGTGGTCCTTGCTGTGATGGCTGAGCGCGACGCGGTACTGGTCGTGCGCCACGTTCACCGCGATGCGGTAAAGCAGCTGCTTCCAGGCCGAAGGCGGCTCCGACTCGCGGTAGCGCAGCAGCTTGGCCATGCTTTCCTGGGCGGCATCCTCGGCGTCCTGCTCCGAAGCCGTGCGCGCACGCAGGAACTGCAGCAGGCCACGAAACTGGCCCCGCAGAAACGCATCAAAACGATGTGCATTGGCACGGACGTCGATGGCCTGGATATCCGGCAACGGCCTCATCGACGCACCTTCCCGCTTGTCTTTCATCCCCGCTACCGCACCCAACCCCAAGAGTGTCGGCCGAATGTGACGCAAAACGGCAATGTATGCAAATGGACCGGAACCCGGGCCGGCGGGCGGGCGTTGGGGGAGCGGCACACCGAAAATTCACGCACCGGGCGGGAATCTGTCACAGATGGCGATGCAAGCTGGACCGCAACGAAGGCCGGGAGCAAGCAACCGTGAATGTGTCGGTGTCGTTGGAACAAGGCGAACTGTCGGGGCTCGAACGCGTGGCGGAAGGCCGCGCCGCGACGGTGCCCGAACATATCGCCGCGCGCCTGCTGGCCATGGGCCTGGTGCAGCAGTCGAGCGACGGAACCGAACATGGCCTGACCCTGCAGCTCACCCCGCGCGGCTTGTCGTTCATCCGCTCCAGCGACCAATAATCGCGAAAAATTCCCTGTAGGCTGGGCTGAGGCGAAGCCGAACCCCAACCTGCGAGATCAGCTCAATATCACGATGCTGCCAGGCAGCGACGTGACCTTCGCGCCGTACGCATCCTGGATCAACGCCGCCACGTCGGCGAGCTGGTTCAACGAGAACCGCGCCTGCACCCTGCGCTGCGCCAGCGCGTCGTTGGCGAGAATGATCTTGCCGGGGCGATAGCGGTTGATTTCCCGCACCACTTCGGCCAACGGCTGGCCGTCGAAAATCAGCACGCGCCGGCGCCAGGCCATCACGGCGTCGATATCCGCCGGCATCACCCGGCCGACGCCGCCTTCGCCGTACTGCGCGCGCTGCGCGGTTTGCAGCACGGCAACCTGCCCCTGGTAGCGCAGCGTGGTGGCGCCTTCCAGACCGGTCACCTGCACGTCCGTGGCGTCGCAGCGCACGTTGCATTTGGCCATTGCGCCGACGTCGACGCGTCCGTTGCCGGCGAATACGCTGACCGCTGCGGCGCTCGCACCGGTGGATTTCACCTGGATCTCGCCGCCGAGCAATTCGATGCCGATGGCCTGATCGCTCGAGGCGCGCAGGTTGATGGCGGTCTGCGTGTTCATCTGCACCACGATCCCGTGGCCAAGATCGACTTCGCGCTGCTCGCCGGTGGCGGTGCGATAGTCGGCCACCATGTCGGTCAACGACGGCCACAGTTGCAGCGGCGGATGCAGCACCACCAGCGCGGCCGAAGCGGCGATGGCGGCGCCCAGGAAGGCGCGCCGGCCCATGCGTGGCTGCGTGCGCGGCGATGCGGCGGCACGCGGAACGTGTGCGCTGGTACGGGCCTGCTCTGCGGCCACCCAGGCGTCGGCGGCGGGGCCGAGGTTTTCCCACAAACGACGCGTTTCCGCGAACGCTTCCACGTGCGCAGGGCTTTGCCCGCACCAGTGTTCGAAGGCGGTCGCGTCGTGCATGGTGGCGCTGCCCGAGGTCAGGCGCAGCAGCCAGTGCTGCGCTTCCCTGTGCAGCGCAGCACGACGATGGGCCATGTGATCGAGTATCGGCATACCTCTTAAGACTCTTTTCCGGCGCCGGGACCGAACCGCTGCACGACTTTGCGATCGAGACGCCTTCCACAATATTCGAGCGCCTTCTTCAGTTCCTTGCCGACCATGCGCACGGAAATGCCGAAGCGGCGGGCGAGATCCTCCTGCGAGACGTCGTCGACGCGGGCCGCGATCAGGATCGCGCGCTGCCGTTCGGTCAACTCGCCCAGCGCCTGCTCCAGCACGTGCACTTCCTGGCGGGCGTGCATCACCCGGGACGGGTCCAGCGTATCGGCGCCGACGTTGAGCAGGTCCTCCACCTCGCTGCCGGTGAGATAACGCGCGTCGGCCTGGCGCTGGTCCGAGGCGGCGTTGATCGCCATGCGAAACAGATAACCGGCCGGATTGCTCGACACGCAGGCGCCATCGCCCATGCGCTCGATGCGCAGGTAGGTTTCCTGCAAGGCATCGTTGGCCAGTTCGTCCGAGCCAAGGCGGCTTTTCAGGCGTCGCCGCAACTCGTGGCGGCGTTCCATGAACAGGCGAAGCAACGGCAGGGATGTGGTTTCCATCGCCGCAACCTCAATGCACGGATGGCGAAGCGGTCGCGCAGTCCGGCACGTCGACCGCGTGCTTGGGCAACAGCAACAGCGTGATCGGCTGCGGCATGCCGGCGGGCGGCGGTTCCAGTTCCAGCCCGTTCAGGGCGCGCCGCACTTCATCGCCGCGCAGGCTGCCGATGGGACTCAGCCAATGGGTTTTCTCGATGCGTCCCGACGGGGCGATCCATATCTGCAAGGCAAGCCGGTAAGTGCCTGGTCGCGTCTGCGCGGATTGGCACAGGGCCGCCTCGATGGGTTGCTGGATCTTTCCTGCATAGTGTTCGAGCACGGCTTGGCTTTCCTCCACCCCAAGGTTCTCCGGTGTTTCGCGCACCGTTCTTGCGACGGTTGCGCCCGGCTCCGCGAGCTTCAACGTGAACGCCTGGTCGCTGGCATAACTGGCGACCAGTCCGGTCCCTGCAAGCAACTTCTGTAACGCTTCGATCTTGTCGTAATGGCCGTGGATGGCACGGGCGCGCCGTCCTGCCGCCAGCGCGTCGTCCACCAGCACAGCTTGCCCGGTGAGTTCGCTATAGCTTCGCAACGCCGTCAGCAGCGGTTGCGCAGGTAGGTCGAACGCAATGGTGTCGCCGGCCTGCGTGGTGGCGCCTTGATACGGACTGGAAACCGCTTCCGCAGGAGATGCCAGGCACAACGTCGAACATAAAAACATGGCCGCGAACCATCGAATGGCGAAGTACTCAAGACCCTTTGTTACGAAAATGCCGCACGTTGTATGGCCTCCTTGGACAAGCGCTAAAGGCTATGCCCGGAATGTGACAGTGAATCGCGTGAAAACGTTTTTGTCCCGCGCCTTCCCATAAGTGGCGGGCGCGTCGCCTGTCGTGTGTCTAGAAACATGACACCGGCATGTCGGAAAGTCCTGTGTACGCCCGATCCATGAATTTTTCGTGACAAGGTTCAGTCGCGCGATGGGCGCGCGGTCTATTCGGGCAAGGACGTCGTGGACGGGCAAGGATGCCCTTTCAATATTTTTTTGGCATCACGCGTAGCGCCTGGCGTACGCGTGAGGGGACTTTTTGACTCTTGCACATGGACGGCCAAAAGCCGTCGCGATCGGGATGCGCATTGCGTGATCAGCCAAACGAGACATCGGCAGCAGGGACCGCGAGCGCCACAGGGATGTGGCAGGGGGCTGGAGTGCCGTGTTGCGCGGTCGACATGCCGTTGTCGCGATTCGGTTATCGAGCGCGCGTTAGCTTCGCCTCGCCAATGGGGAACACATCGATGGCTGGGCACCGATAGATCGACGCGAGCACGAGGCGGCGCATGAGCATGCGACACGGAGGAAGCAATGCGGCGCGTTCGCTGCGCCCGATGGCGGCGCTGATCGCGCTGGCGTTGGCGCTTCCGCCGGCGGCGCAGGCGCAAACGCAAGCCGCGCCAGCGCCCGCTTCCGCGCCGGCCGATTTCCAGATCAACGAATACCTGGTGCGCGGCAATACGCTGATGCCTGCCGACGATATCGAAAACGCGGTCGATCCGTACCTTGGCCCCGGGCGCAGCATGAACGACGTGCACAACGCACGCGATGCGCTGCAGAAGCTGTATCAGTCCAGGGGCTATCAGTCGGTAGTGGTGGAGATTCCGCCGCAGCAGGTGAAGAACGGCGTGATCCTGCTGCAGGTGACGGAAAACAGCATCGGTCGCCTGCGCGTGGAAGGGGCGAAGTACCACTCGCCGCAGGAGATCCGCGACGCGGTACCGTCGCTGGCGCAGGGCAGCGTGCCTGACTTCAACCAGGTGCAGAAGGAACTGACCGATCTCAACAAGCAGCCCGGACGGCAGGTGGTGCCGTTGCTGAGCCCGGGCAGCATGCCGCAGACCATGGACGTGACGCTCAAGGTGGACGACACCTATCCCTTGCACGGCAGCGTCGAAGTCAACAACGACCATAGCGCCTACACGCCGGACCTGCGCACCATCGCTTCCGTCCGCTACGACAACCTGTGGCAGCTGGGGCATACGATTTCGGCCACCTATATCGTGGCGCCGCAGGACCGGCACGCGACCGAGGTGTATGCGCTGTCGTACCTGGCGCCGTTGAATACCGAGTGGAGCCTGCTCGGATCGGCCTACAAATCCAACAGCAATGCCAACACGCTGGGCGGCACCACGGTGCTGGGCAAGGGCAATGCGGTCAGCCTGCAGGCAACGAAACAACTGCCGGTGCTGGGCGGCGATTACACGCAGATGGTGTCGTTCGGCATCAGCCGCAAGCACTTCGAGCAGAACATCACGCTCAGCGGGAAGACCTTGCAGGCGCCGCTCACGTATTACCCGTTGTCGGCCTCCTACACCGGACAACGCAGCGGTGAAAAATCCACGCTCGGTTTCACGCTTACCGGTAATTTCGGCCTGCGTGGCGTCGGCAGCGGCAACCAGGCGTTCGACAACCAGCGCTACAACGCGCGCGACAATTTCGCCGACCTGCACCTGGATCTCAACTACGCGCGCAGCTTTGCCGGCGACTTCGCCATCGCCACGCGCGCCAGTGCGCAGGCCAGCACGCAGCCGCTGATTTCCAGCGAACAGTTCGCCGCCGGCGGCATGAGCAGCGTGCGCGGTTATCTGTCGGCGGAAGACACCGCCGACAACGGCGCGATCGCGTCGGTCGAACTGCGCACGCCATCGATCCACGCCTGGCTGGGATCGTTCGCCGACGACTGGCGCTTCCACGTGTTCGTCGACAGCGCGCGCCTGATGCTGATCGATCCGCTGCCCGAACAGCGCGGACGCTTCACCTTGCTCAGTACCGGTGTCGGCACGTCGTTCACCGTCTTCCATTACTTGAACGGCGACCTGGAATACGCCTATCCGTTGCGCAACGGCGTGCAGACCAGGGCGCACGACGGGCATCTGCTTTTCAGCGTCAAGGCAGGACTGTAACCCCTTCGCATTCCGGATAGAGGCTCAACGACCATGCGGTACTTCATCCTACTTTGCACCCTGTGCCTGCTGCTCTTGCCGCGGCCGGGCACGGCCGGCGAGGCCTCCTGGTGGAACGACGACTGGTCGTACCGCAAGCCGATCACGCTGGACACCAGCCCCAAGGGCGGGAACATCGCGCAGCCGGTGGGGCGCATGCCGCTGTTGATCCGCCTGCATCCAGGCAATTTCCAGTTCGATGGCGTGGCCAAGAACGGCGCCGACGTGCGCTTCGTCGGGCCGGACGGCAAGACGCCGCTGAACTACCAGATCGAAAACTTCGATCCAGTGATGGGCGTGGCGCAGATCTGGCTCGACGTTACCGATCTGCCGAGCAACGGCCAGCAGACCATCTGGATGTATTACGGCAACGCCAAGGCGCCTGCCTTGAGCAGCGGCGCGGCCACCTTCGATGCCGACTACACGCTGGTGTATCACTTCGACGAACAGAGCGGCCAGCCGCCGAAGGATGCGACAGCCTATGGCAACAACGCGGCCAGCGGCGCGCTGCGCACCGTGGATGGCGGCATCGCCGGCAATGCCGGCCGTTTCGACGGTTCCACCGTGCTCACCTTGCCGGCCAGCTCCTCGCTTGACGTGAAGGACGGCGGCAGCTTCAGCTTCAGCGCGTGGATCAAGCTCGATGCGCTGCCGACCACCGCCACGCTGATTTATGGCCATCGCCAGGACGGCAAGGCGCTCTTGATCGGCATCGACGGCGGCGCGCCGTTCGTGGAAGTGGATGGCGGCAGCGCGCCGCAACGCACGAGCGCAGGCGCGTCGCTGAAAGCGGGCCAGTGGACGCACCTGGCGGTGACCGCCGGCAACGGGCAGATCGTGCTGTACGTAAACGGTAAGCCGTATGCGAACCTCGCCGCCGCGCTGCCTGCGTTGAGCGGAAGCGCCACGGTCGGCGGCGACGCGGCGAGCGCCGGCGCCACACCGGTGCCGTTCGCCGCTTTCGTAGGACAGATGGATGAGCTGCGCCTGTCGCGCGTGGCGCGCCCCGCGGCGATGATCGCCGCGGACGCGCTGACGCAAGGCGCGGATTCGAAGCTTGCCGCTTACGGCGAAGACGAAAAGAAATCCGGTTTCGGTTTCGGCTACTTCGGCATCATCGTCAAATCGGTGACGGTGGACGCATGGGTGGTGATCGGCCTGCTGGCGATCATGGCGATCATCTCCTGGCTGGTGATGTGGCAGCGTGGCAGCTACGTGTCGCAGGTGACCAATGCGAACGAGCGCTTCCTGCATCGCTATCGCGAACTGGGCAGCAACCTGCTCGGCCTTTCCGGCAAGCATGCCTCGCCGGCGATCAAGCAGGAGCTGGCCCGTTCCTCGCTCTATCGCCTGTACGAAACCGGTGCAAAGGAAGTCTGGCGCCGCCGCGATGAAGATGGCCGCCTGGTGATCGCTTCCGAATCGATCGAAGCGATCCGCGCGGTGATGGATTCCACCCTGGTACGCGAAAACCAGGCGCTGTCGCGCTCGATGGTGATGCTGACCATCGCCATTTCCGGCGGCCCGTTCCTCGGCCTGCTCGGCACGGTGGTGGGCGTGATGATCACCTTCGCCGCGATCGCCGCCGCCGGCGACGTGAACATCAACGCGATCGCACCGGGCATTTCCGCCGCGCTGCTCGCCACCGTCGCCGGCCTCGCCGTCGCGATTCCCGCGTTGTTCGGCTACAACTATCTGCTGACGCGCAACAAGGCGGTCACCGCGAACATGCAGGTGTTCGTCGACGAGTTCGTGACGCGCCTGGCCGAACTGCATCGCGCGATGGACCTCTCCACGGTGGAAAGCTGAGGAGAGCGCCATGCGAGCCCACGACGAAGACAAGCCCTACGACGACATCAACATCACGCCGATGCTGGACCTGGCGTACGTGCTGCTGGTGATCTTCATCATCATGACCACAGCGGCGGTGCAGGGCATCAAGGTGAACCTGCCCAAGGCCAGCGCGTCGGTGAGCCTGGCCAAGCCGCAGACCAAGGCGATTACCGTGTCCGACACGGGGCAGGTCTTCCTCGACGCCTTCCCGGTGACGATGGGCGAACTGGAGCAGCGGTTGCGCGAGCAGAAAGCGCTTTCGCCCGATTTCCCGGTGATCGTGAAGGGCGATTCGAACGTGCAGTATCAAAAGGTGGTCGACGTGCTCGACCTGCTGCGCTGTCTTGAACTCACGCAGGTCGGTCTGGTGACCGGCAAGCAAGCGAGCTGAGAATCCACGCGATGTTCGAGCCCGCTTACCCCGAGCAGACACGATGGCAGCGATGGCGCGGGCGCGTCATCGTGCTCGTGCTGCTGCTTGCCGCGGCATGGCTGGTGTGGATGCTCGCCGGCCACGAAGTGGGCGTGCGTCGCTCGGCACCGCGCATCGCCACCATCACGCCGTTGCCGCCGCCACCGCCGCCGCCGAAGGAAAAGCCGCCGGAGCCGAAGAAGGTGGAAGAGGTCAAGCAGGAAGTGCCCAAGCCCGAACCGGCGAAACCGGTACAGGCGCCCAAAGCACCCGACCTCGCCAAGCAGATCACCATCAACGGCCCGGCGCAGGCTGGCAACGACGCCTTCAACATCGGCGCGGGCGAAGGCGGCGGCATGGTGGGCAGCGGCGGCGGCACCGGCGTGGGCGGTTCCTCTTACGAGCAATACCTGAGCTATGCACTGCAGGAAGCGATTCAACGCGATGACAGAACGCGCCGCCTGGTGTTCGAGGTGCGCGTGAACCTGTGGCTTTCGCCCAGCGGCAACATCACGCGCGCGGAACTGGTGAAACCCAGCGGCGTGCAAACCACCGATCGCGCGCTGATCGATGTGCTGCAAGGTGTGCATATCGATACGCCGCCGCCGGCGAGCTTGAGCATGCCGGTGCGTGTGGCGATGCGTGGATATCGGCCTGGATGAGTTATCGAATTTTTTCTTGGAGAGCGTGATGAAGTCTTTGGCTGCAATGTTTTACGGTGCGACGGACGCATCCCCTCTCCCCTCCGGGGAGAGGGCTAGGGTGAGGGGCCGCACTTGCCTCGAACTCTCGCAAGGCCGGCCCCTCACCCCAACCCTCTCCCCGGAGGGGAGAGGGAGCCGATTGCGCAAGAGCACGTTATGCCTCGCCGTAGCTTTGCTGCTGGGCACACAAGCCGTCACAGCCTTCGCGCAGGACGCAGCACCATCGACCAACGCCACCATCAACCTGATCCGCTTGATGGTGAAAAAAGGCCTTATCACAGAAGGCGAAGCCGATGGCCTGATCAAGCAAGCCAATGACGAAGCCACGCAAGCGCGCACGGCCATTGCAGCGGCACCAGCCGACGGCGCCCAACCTGGCGACGTTCGCGCCGTGTACGTGCCGCAAAACGTGCGCAACGAAATTCGCGAGCAGGTGAAGCAGGAAGTGATTGCGCAGGCCAAGTCGGAGCACTGGGCCGAGCCGAATGCGCTGCCGGAATGGCTGGATCGCATCAGCTGGTATGGTGACGTGCGGGTGCGTGACGAGTCCTGGTATTACAGCCGCAAGAACGTCAATGATTTCATCAACTATGCGGCGCTCAATCAGACCGGCCCCTACGACACCAACAGTCTCTCGCAAGGCGTGCGCCCGCCGCTTCTCAATTCCACGCAGGACCGGCTGAACATGCTGCGCCTGCAGGCGCACATCGGCATCAACGTGAAGCTGGGCGATACCGTCACCGCGGGCGTGCGTATCGGCTCGGGCAACGACAACAACCCGGTATCCACCACGCAGACGCTGGGTGGGGGCCTGGTCAAGAAGAACCTGTGGCTGGACCAGGCGTGGGTGCGCTGGCAGCCGAACCAGTATTACTCGATCACCGCCGGCCGCATGCCCACGCCGTTCGTGCAGACGGATCTCATTTTCTCGCCCGAGTTGAACTTTGATGGCGTGGTCGGTCATAGTGATTTTCCCTTCACCGATGACCTGAAGACCTTCGTTACCGCGGGTGCGATTCCGATCCAGTACACCGGCAACAACGATCCCGCACAGGCTTACGGCGACAAGAAATACGGCGCTACCGACAAGTGGCTGTGGTCCACGCAGTTGGGCTTCACATGGAAGTTCGCCGAAGATGCGCAATGGCAGGCTGCGCTGGCCTACTACTACTTCCAGGGCATGCGCGGCCAGCTTTCGCAGCCATGCCAGCTCTACACCGGCATCAACTACTGCAGCACGGATTACACTGCGCCCGCTTACATGCAATGGGGCAACACGCTGTTCCTGCTGCGCGATATCGTGCCCGACCCATCATCGCCAACCAACTACGCGCAGCCGCAGTTCGTAGGCCTGTCCTACGACTACCACGTTGCCGACCTGGTCAATAAGGTCGATTTCAAGGTAGGCGAAACGCCGATCGAGCTTCAGGCCGAATACGAGCGAAACATGGCCTATCACGCGCGCAGTGCCTTCAACCGCTATCCAAATGGTTTGGGTATGCCGGTGAACAACTACCAGGGCAGCAGCGATGGTTCCAATGGCCCCTACAAGAGCGGCCCGGTGGGCTGGCTGCTGCGCGGCATCATCGGCAACCCGCATCCGATGGCCTTGAACGAATGGAACATCGCGCTGGGTTACAAATACCTGCAACCCGATGCGATGCTCGATGGCCTCACCGACCAGAACTTCCACCTCGGCGGCACCAACGCCAAGGGCTTCATCCTCACCGCCGACTACGGCATCGCGCAGCGCACGTGGCTGTCCGCGCGTTACTTCGCCGCCAAGCAGGTGTACGGACCGCCGTTCACCATCGACGTGGTGCAGTTCGAAGTCAACACGAAATTCTGAGGTGCATGATGAAACGCGCAGCGATCGCCCTCTTGCTTTTCATCGTGCTCACCGCAGGCGTGCATGCGCAGACGCTGGAACAGCAACTGCGCTCGCAACTGGCCGATGCCCGCAGCCAGTTGCAGGATCTGCAAGGCCAGCAGGCGCAATGGCAAGCGGAGAAAGCCAAGCTCGAACAGGAGCGCGACGCGGCGCGCAAGGAGGCCGACGCCGCCAAGGCCGTTTTGGGCAAACCTCGCCCGACCTCGACCGCGGATGCCTCAGCGCTTGCCGCCGAGCGCACCGCGCGCGAGCAGGCCGAAGCGCAGGTACAACGCCTGCAAAAAGAAGTGGCGGACGCCAACGCCAAGGCGCACGCGCAGGAACAACAGGATGGTGAACTCGCCGGACAACTGCATGACGCACAGACGCAGGTCACCACCTGCACGGCCAAGAACCAGCAGCTCTACCAGATCGGCAACGAGATCCTGGATGCCTATAGCCACATGAGCATCGGCCGCGTGATCGCCAGCCGCGAACCGTTCGCGGCCTCGGAGCGGGTGAAGCTGGAGAATGCGGCGCAGGCATACGGTGACCGCATGTATGAGCAGCGGTACGACCCGCGCGCCAAGAAGCCGTAGGTTGGGCTGCAAACCCCAACATTGCCACGTTGATCAGGATGCCGATGTCGGGGTTTGCACCCCAACCTGCGGAACTGCTGCAATCTCTGCGCAATTGGCGTAGCTTGAAGCCCTTTCCACCATCCCAAGGACCTCTCCATGCGCATTGATCGCACGCCATTTGCTCTAGCCGCTTTCGTTCTTGCCATCGTTCCCGGCTCTGCCGCATTTGCTCAATCGAGCGACGGCAACCCGCCGCTGGGCGGCCCGACCGTTTCCGGCGTCTGCCTGCTCTCGCGCGAAGCGATCTTCGCCAACGCCAAGGTCGGCAAGGCCGCTTCCGCGCGCCTGAAGCAGCTGGCTGACCAGGCACAGGGCGAGATCGACGCGGAACGCAAGCCGGTCGATGCCGACGTGCAGGCGTATCGCGCGCAGGCGGCCTCGCTTTCCGCCGATCAACGCCAGACGCGCGAACAGGCGCTATCGCAGCGTATGCAGAAAGTGCAGGCGGACCAGAACCAGCGCGCCCGCCAGCTGGAAGCCACGCGCGTCAAGGCGATGGGGCAGATCGCGCAGTATGCGCAGCCGGTGATCGCCGAAACCTACCGCAGCAAGAGCTGCGGCCTGCTGCTGGACCGCAACGCAGTGCTGGGCGGCAACATGGGCAACGATCTCACGCCGCTGGTGGTGCAAGGCCTGGACGCCAAGATCACGACCATTTCATTCAATCTGGAGCAGGTTCCGGCCAGCAGCGGCGCGTCAGGCGGCGCGCCGCAGTAAGCCGGCCATGAGCCATGCGCATGCAATCACCTGTACGGTGGCTTGTAGCGTCTGCAGCCGTGATGGTGCAGGCGGTTGCATGCGCGCAAACGGCTCCGCCTTCATGCGTCGACGTCAGCGTCAATGATCGGCCGGCCTTGTCCTACGCCTGCCTGAATCAACACCTGGCGTCGTCCGCGCATTCGCCGTCGCAGCCGCAACTTCAGCTTGACGCGGTAGCGCATGCGCCCAGCAATCAGCAAGTCGGGCAATTCAACTTTTCCGCCTTCAGCCATCAAATGGGCGACAGCCTGGGCAGATCGGTGACGCCGCAACGGCCACCGTCCATCTCGCCACCCCCGCTGCTCGGCACGCACCCGTAGGTTGGGGGTGCAAACCCCGACGTCTCTACCCATGGAACATGACGATGTTGGGGTTTGCACCCCAACCTACGGGGAACGTTTCCTTTGCGTGAAACCCTCGCGACATTCCCCATGAAATTTTGATGACACGGTTCAGTCCGTCATCCACCCGGCGGTCTACTTAACGACGTGCACAGAGACACCCAGGGGAAGCGTTCGTGATCACTCCGGTCGGTTCAGGCAAGCATTTCCGTTCCATGCGCACCGCGGCCACCAGGCATCCCCTGGCCTATGCGATTGCATCCGTACTGGCGATGGCCGCCATGCCGGCGCACGCCGGCGGCCCGCAGGCGCTGAGTTCGGCATGGCTCGCGCAACAGGCCGCAAACCGCCCCGCCACGCAAAGCGCCACGGGGAATTCAGCGCTCGCCGGCCTTGCCGCGCAAACGCCGCAACAGCTGTTGCAGCAACAGCAAGTGCAGCAATCGCTCGCCAATCTCAGCCGCGCCGCGCAAGCCGTCGCCGCGCAGATGACCGCGCAACATGCCGCGCAACAGGCTGCGCAGCAGCAGACGTCACCCGTGCCTAATGGCCTGACACCCGGCGGCCTGGCCGTGGCATCCGGCATCTCGAACAATCCATCGCTATGGCAGAACGCCAACCTGCCGACGCAAAGCACGTCGAACGGACAAACCACTGTCCAGGTAAAGCAGACGGCGCAAAAAGCCATCCTCACCTGGGACAGCTTCAACGTCGGCCGCAACACTACGCTGTACTTCAATCAAAGCGGCGGCAACCAGACCAACGGCAGCAACAACAACTGGATTGCGCTCAACCGCGTGGTTGATCCTAGCGGCGTGCCGAGTCAGATCTTTGGGCAGATCAAGGCCGAAGGCACGGTATATCTGCTCAATCACAACGGCATTTTGTTTGGTGCCGGCAGCCAGGTGAATACGCAGTCGTTGATTGCCAGTTCGCTGGATTTGCTCAGCAGGGACGTCGTTACTAGCAATAATGCTTTCCTCAACGGTGGCCTTGCGCCCGGCAACGTCAGCAACTTGTCGATTCTGGTCAACGGCGCTTTCACTGACGGCAAAAATCACGATGTGGTAGTACAGAATGGCGCTTCCATTACCGGGGGCACGCAAGGCTTCGTGCTGGTCGCCGCGCCGAACGTCTCCAATGCCGGCAGCATCGTGGACGACCAGGGACAGGTGATCCTTGCAGCAGGCACGCTATTCCAGAATTCAGCATCGACGTCGACCACGGCACCGCTGTCCGTCGAACTTGCGGGGGCTGGCGGCAACCTCGTCAACACCGGTCTGCTGCAATCACGTCGGGGTAAAGTGGAGATGGATGGCCTCAACGTCACTCAGGACGGTGTGGCACTGGCCTCCACCAGCATCAGCTACCCAGGTAGTGTTGTACTGAATGCGCAGGACCATTGGAGCAGCAGCGGCTATCAGGGCAGCGGCGCCTTGGTGTTCGGTCCTCACTCCGTCACCACCGTTCTGCCGGAAGAAGACGGCGCCACCACCACCTCTACCGCTGCGGCCACCCAGGCCTTCACCAACAGTAGCCTCACCCTCAGTGGCGAAACGATAACCTTCCGGTCAGGCTCGCTGCTGGACGCGCCCAGTGCCGATTTGAGCATCAGCGCTGCGTTCGGTGGTCTCAATGCCAACGACTACACTAATCCGCAGGCCGGGCGCGTCTACGTCGACAATGGCACGGTGATTGATGTTTCGGGCTTGGCCGATGTGGAACTTCCCATGTCGGCCTTGCTAGTGACGATTCCGCGCATTGGCCAGAACGAACTGGCAAATTCGCCGCTGTTGCGCAACAGCTTCCTCTACACGCAGAAAAACGTGGTGGTCGATAGCACTCAAAGCGGCACCAGTGCAGGTGGCCTCGCTTGGGTGGGCAGTCCCATCCTCAATGTTTCCGGCTACGTCGACAACGTGCCGCGCACCATCGATCAGATGATGACCAGCGGCGGCACTATCAACCTCAATGGCGCACAGGTCATCGTGCGCAGCGGCGCGCAAGTAAACCTTGATGGCGGCTATATCGCCTACCAGCCAGGCTGGATCACCACGCCCAACCTGTTGGCTAGCAACGGCCGCATCTACAACATTGCCGATGCCGATCCCAATCTGAACTATGTCGGCTTTGCCGGCCAGTACGAAGTGGTCGACAACCGTTGGGGCGTGACCACCAGCTACAGCAACCCACTATTGGCCGGCAGCACGCGCTGGGACAACGGCTTTGCCGTCGGCGGCAATGCCGGCACGCTCAACATCGCAACAGGCAATGCTCTGGTGCTGGACGGCCAGATCAGCGCGCAGGCGTTTGCCGGGCGCAACCAGGTAGTGCAAGGCGCTCAGCCCAGCGGCGGAACGCTGGATATCAGCGTGATCGGTGCGCAGAACACGGCCGGTGTGATTGTTTCGCCCAGCATTCTTCTGCAGCAATCGGTAACGCCGCTCGATCAGCTCGTTCCAGGCTTCCAGGCCAGTACGCCTTGGTCGACCGTACTCGGCAACGAGGACCCCAGCGGCACCAACCCGTATGACCTTTCGCGTTGGGTGCCGGTCTCGGCCAACCTGGTGCAGCACAGCGGCTTCAGCGCGCTCAACCTGAATTCCACAGTGATCACTGGCGGAGAAATTCTGGAGCAAGCCGGCACAGTGCTCAGCGTGCAGCCGGGCGGTTCGATCAGGTTTACGGCAAACGCCATCGACATCCGCGGTGAACTCAGCGCGCCATCCGGCACGATCGCCCTGACGGCGTCGGGTGGCAACTTTCCCGATCCAGCCAGCATTAGTGGTGCAGTTCTGCCCGAAGGCATCACCATCGGCAATGGCGCGGTGCTGAGCACCCGCGGACTATGGATCAACGACGCAGGTGCTTCGGCCGACAATTACATCGGTGATCGCTACATCAATGGCGGCAGCATCAGCCTGGCTGTCGACCAGGCGAGTGTGAGCGTCCCTCTGCAGCCCAACCAGCCCCCAGTATCCATCGACGAAACCGGTTCGATCCTGCTGCAATCAGGTAGCCTGCTGGACGTATCCAGCGGCGGCTATGTCAATAGCAATGGTCAGCTGCAACTGACCAACGGTGTTCCGGTTGGCAGCGGGGGCAGCATCAACCTGGTCGACTATGCGCATCAGGGTCCTTATACATTCGACAACGGAAACTGGGCACCTCCCTCCTCTCTTGGGCAGGGCAAGCTCGTACTGGATGGCAGCTTGCGCGCCTACGGCTTCACCGGGGGCGGCACACTTACCTTGCAGGTGCCTGATATCCAGATTGGCGGCAGCGCCGGCGATCTGGCGCTCAGCAATGGCTTGTATCTGTCTCCATCCTTCTTTGCGGGCCAGGGTTTCGATAAATACGCGCTTACTTCATTCACCGACGCCAATATCGCGCCGGGTGCGATTGTGCAGGTCGGCCGCGACAATCTGTTGCCCAATGTCCCAGCGTTACTGGCCATGCCCACGGGCACGGATATCTATGGCCAGAGTCCATTAACGCATAGCGCTTATGTCAGCGTTGGGCAGTTGGCACCCTACCTGCGCTATGTCTCCCGCAATGCGAATGGCCCCGGTTTCTCGCTGAGCGCGGGCACATATCTGAACTACTCCGCCAATCCTGCGTTGAACGCCGCAGCAGGACCGGTTACGTATGCCGGCGTCACCGGCTCGCTAACCATGGGCGCGGGAGCGAGCATTTCCGCTGATGCGGGGGCTTCCATCACACTGGCGGGCGCTCAATCCACTCTCGTGGACGGCGCCATCAACGCACCAGGCGGCACGATCAACATCACCACCGGTGTGGTCACCAACAAACTTTCGAACGTGCCTGAGTTATGGCTGGAACCGCAGGTGGACTTGAATGCCGCTGGCGTCTCTTTGATCGATCCGCTGGCCGCGGCCGTGCCCGGCAGCAACGTGGGCCTTGGTCTGGCCGCGCACTCTGTTCCCCGCACTGGCTTGGTGCTGAATGGCGGCAGCGTAAATATCACGTCTCCCATGGGTTATGTATTCACCGAGCAGGGCAGCCTGATCGATGTATCGGGTAGCTCCGACGTGTATGACCTCCCTGTCACCAATGGGGCTTTTGGCGGTGCCGGAACCAGTTATGTCTCCGCGCCGGTATGGAGCAATGCCGGCTCCATTCTGCTGGGTGCTGATGCGGGTCTGTTCGCGGATGGCAGCTTGTTCGCACAAGCCGGTAGTTCCCAAGCTGAGGGCGGCAGCCTGCAGATAGTTGGCATGCAAACCAGCTTGGTCAACGCCGCCTTTACCGCAAAACCTACCGCCCTCGTAGTGCAGCAGTCCGGGCTGCTCGTATCAGGTTCCGGCCTGCAACCAGGCAGCAAGGTAGCGATCAATGCCGCTGCCGGCGTGCTGCATTTCGCGGCAGACCGGCTGAACGGTTCGGGCATCACTAATCTGATGCTGGGCCCTGATGCTTCGACTACGGGCACCAGCAATGCCACGTCCTATGCAACAGTTCTGCCCGTAGGTTTCGCCGGCGATGTCAGTCTCTCGCTCGGCAAGAGCGTGGAAGTGTATGCCAACACCCTTACGGCCCTGCCCGCGGGCAGCAAGGACCTGTCAGGTGCCAGCGCATCTACCTACAACCAGGGTGATGGGGCGGTACGGATCAGTGCGCCATACGTGGAAATCACTGGTAACGCGAGCAGCATAAGTCCAGTGGCGGGTAGCGGTACCTTGGACGTGAAGGCCGATTTCATCGATCTTGGCGGCGTCATGAATCTGCAAGGCTGGGCCAAGGCCAGCTTCACCGCCAGCGGCGATATCCGTTTCTACGAACCGGCAATCCTTCAATATCCAGGCGGCACTCCACTGCCCGGCTTGCTGTTCAGCACAGGCAACCTCACCTTCCAGGCGGCAGAGCTTTATCCGGTTACTCATTACGCGTACGTCATCGACGCCAACCCGTCGAGCCTGACCAACCAGGGTCAGGCACTCAGCACCACGCTGACCATCCTTGGCAACGGCCCTGCCAGCGTGCCGCTGTCGGCCGGTAGCAGCCTGCTGCTGGATGCGGACACCATCGTGCAGAACGGAACGGTATGGGCACCTTCCGGCAACCTGATCGTCGGCGTGCAGGATACCGCCAGCACACTGGGCGCTTTTGGCATCGGAAGCAGCCTCGCCTATTTGTATCCGCTGGTGGCTACGCAGAGCGTCACCCTGGGCGCCGGCAGCCTTACCTCGGTTTCGCTGGATGGCGAAACCGTGCCTTATGGCAGCACCACCGATGGTTTGCAGTGGAACTATGCTGGCGCCGCCGCCACGGGCACTACGGTTGCGCCACTGACCACGCCGCCGTCCAAATCCATCACCATCGCCGGTACCGACGTTTCGCTGGATAGCGGCGCCACCATCGATATCCGCGGTGGCGGCACCTTGCAGGCATCGGAATGGGTGCCGGGTACGGGCGGCACCGTCAACGTGCTCACCCAATACGAAACCAGCTACGCCAATAGCACCAGCGGCGTGCAGGTGTCGCAATATGCCGACGGGCGTGCGATCTATGCGATCCTGCCTGGCTATACCGCGCCAGTCAGTGCGCAAGACGCTGCCATGAGCAGTGCTATCGGCGCAGGCGCAGGCCCAGCCGTAGGCGAATCGATCTACTTGTCCGGCATCGCCGGCCTACCTGCGGGCTACTACACCTTGTTGCCGGCCGGTTACGCCACCTTGCCCGGCGCCTACCGTGTGGTGCAAAACGCCAGCTCGCAGAATGTCGCGTTGGGCCAGAACGCGGTGCTGCCCGACGGCACGCTCGGCGTCACAGGTTATTTCGCCAACGCCTTGGATGGCGCGCACCAATCCACCAACACCACGTTCCTGGTGCAGTCCGCCCCGGTATGGCAGCAGTACTCGCAGTACAGGTTCACCAACGCGGACAGTTATTTCACTAGCCAGGCCGCCAGCAAAGGCACGGTCACGCCGCCGCTGCCTGAGGACGGCGGCCATCTGATACTGAGCGCCACCCGGCAATTGCAACTTGGCGCCACCCTGGACAATGCGTCCGCCAGCACAGGACGCCCTGGCATGGTGGATATCGCAGCGCAGGCGATCCAGGTGGTGGGCGCGGATTCCACGCCGCTGGGCGGCAACTACCTTCAGATCCCCGCCGACCAGCTGACCGCGTTGAACGCGGGTAGCCTGCTCCTGGGTGGCACTCGCCAGCTCACCGGCAACGGTTATCAGGTCACCAGCGTCGCCGACAACGTGGTGCTGTCCAACACCAGCGCCGATCCGCTGCAAGGGCAGGAAATCCTGCTGGTCATCGATGGCAGCGCCGGCGCACAAGGCATTGTTCTTCAGCCGGGCAGCTATATCGCCGCCACCGGCGCCGGCACGTCAAACACTACGCCCCTGCTGTTCGGCAACAATGCAGGCACCGACAGCAGCGGCGCCAAGATTCCCGCCACCAGCGGCAACGGTGCCCTGTTGCGTGTCTCGCAGGATGGTGCCGCTCCTGTCATTCGGTACGACGTTTCCGGCACAACATTGGGCAATCTCACCATTCATGCAGGCGCCACCGTGCAAGGCGGTGGTTCGCTGATCATGGATACCACCGGCGTTACCAGCGTCGATCCGAATGCGGTCTTCACCGCCCAGAACATTCAGGCTACCGCCAATCAGATCAGCTTTATTGGCAGCGGCGCGTCGGCCGATGCCAGCACCGGCGGCCTGGTGATCGGCCCGGACACCTTGAGCTTGTTCAACCATGCCAGCCAGGTCACGTTGAACAGCCGCGGCGCCATCGACTTCCTGGGCAACGTCAGCATCGATCTGCCGCAGAGCTTGAGCTTCAACGCGAATGCCTACGCCAGTGATGGCGGCACGGTCAGTATCAAGGCAGCCACCCTTGACCTGGGCAATGCCGTCAGCACCGGTATTGCGATGGCGGGTGCAGGTGCGGGCCAGCTGACGCTCACTGCGAACGAACTCGATTTCACCGCTGGCAGAAGCGTCACCCAAGGGTTTGCGAGCGTGACGGCCAATGCCAGCCAGGGTGTCACCGGCAATGGTGTCGGCGGCATGGATTTCGGCGCCGCCAATGTCAGCTTCAATACCCCCATCCTGCTGGCTCAAAGCGGCGCTACCACCATCCTTACCACTTCCGGGAGCTTCGCCGTCAATCGCGCTGGCGGAACCGCGTTGAGCGACGGCAACCTGGGCGGTACCTTGGCGCTCAGCGGCGGTACGCTCACCGTGGGCACGCGAGTGGATGCGTTGGCCGGCAATCTCAAGCTCACAGCCACTACCGGCGATCTCACTCTGGGCAACGGCGCCAACGTCGACGTCGCCGGCCTCAACAAGACCTTCTACGACGTCACCACCTATGCGCTGGGCGGCGATCTCGCTCTCACGTCCAACCAGGGTTCCGTGACGGTGGACGCCGGCGCTGTCGTGAACTTTGCCGGCGCACCACAGGGTGGTCCGGCGGGCAGCCTCACCATCAAAGCGAACAAACTCGCCACGTTGGATGGAACATTCGAAGGCGGCGCGACCAACGGTTACCTGGGTGGCTATTTCACCTTGAGCAGCGGCGGCGCGGTAAATCTGGATCAACTGGCGCAGCTCACGCGCAACGCAGGCACGACCGGTGGCATCTCCATCACCACAGGTGCCGGCAACCTCCTGCTTTCGGCAGGGCAAAGCCTTGTTGCGCAGGATGTATACCTGACTGCCAGCGGTGGCGGCAGCGCGGTGAATGCAAACGCTGGCGTGATCGATATCGAGGGTACGATCAATGCGTCCGGATCTGCTGCCGGCGAAATCCAGCTCTACGGCCGCAATGGCGTCACTGTCAACGGCAGCCTGCTGGCCATCAGCAGGCTGCCGGAGCAGATGGGCGGCATCGTGTCGATCGGTACCGCCGGTACGTCTGATGGTACGGTCAACCCCACTTACGGCTACGAAGATGTGCAACCCGGCAACGCCGGCAGCATCACGTTCGGACCGAAGGCAGTCATCAACGTATCCGGTGGTTCGGCGGATGTCGGCGGCACGGTCAGCCTGCGTGCGCCGTTGCTCGCCAATGGCGACGTGCCCATCAGCTTCGGCAACAATGCACCGATCACCGGCGCGCGCCGCGTCAGCCTCGTGCCTTACGCGGTATGGACTACGGATGATGTCCTTCCCAATGGCGACCTTGCCAAGCACTTCGACGGACTGATCGATCCCGCCGGCTGGTATACCTATGGCGCCGACGGCACGCCGCAACTGGTGGCCGGTACTTGGTACAACGCGACGGGCACCGTGCTGGACGCGCCGACTACGACCGCTGCGCTGCAAGCCTATCTTCAAAACGATTACTTCGTGCCGGGTACGGCCAATGCCGCGCACCAGACGTTCTACGGATACGCCAATGGCGACCCGAGCCAAGGTGCCGGTACGTTGATGAGCTACGTGGAGCAACCCGGCTATGTCTTCGGCAACCGTTTCGCCGGCATCGCCAACCTGCAGATCAGTCCCGGCATCGAGCTGATCAATCCGGATGCTGCGAAAAATAGCGGCGATATCTCGGTGCTCACCAACTGGAACCTGGGCGCAGGCGTAACCGCAGCCGATGGCACGATCCAGCTGGCGTATCGCTACGGGGCCAACCCGTCGGTCTCCGCCTCCGGTATGGCGCCTACGCTGACGGTGCTGGCTCTGCATAACGTGAATGTGGATGCCAGCATTACCGACGGTTTCTATCAGCAGAACACCGGAGCTGATCCTTCCGATCCCGCATATGTACAGCCTGGCGGGGATATCGCGGTGGATTACAACAACGCGCTGGCGGCGTATCAGGCCTCCATCAATTATCTTGCAAACAATGCACTTGCGGGATTCCCATTATGGCAGCCGGATGGAACGGGCACGTTCACGGAGTACTACATCGATCCCCAGTCGTTTGCTCCGACACCGTTCGTTCTGAGCGCGGCTACTGATAAATATTACAGCCCAATCCTGGCGCCGGACGTCAATCAATCTGCACAGTATTACGCGAATTACACGCTGTACATCAACGAGGTTGGTCAAGGCGGTACCGGGACCTTTTCCCTGCAATACAACCTTGGTGATTTCGCCTATTTTCTTCCCTACAACCCTACGACCATTGCTGCGCCACAGCCAGCCAACTTCACCGACTATGCCAGTTACGTCTCCAATTACGAAAATTGGCTGACCACCAATTTCAATGGCAGCAATTCAGGTGTCAACGGCGACCTCTCTGTTTCACAGGTGCAGACACCATCGCCATTGCTATTGCCGCTGGCACCAACGGCGAGCACCAAGTACGCCTCGTATTCCGCGGACTACAATACCTACATCAACGGTTACACGGTTTATCTGAATTACGTATCGACCCAACTGGGTAACGTCGTGACACCCGGCCAATATGGCGGATCGCAATTCTTCTACGCCCCTTACGCCCCAGCAGACAGCGCACCAGGAGGGAAGCCACAGCCTGTGGCTGCCGCGGCGAATAACAGTCCTTCCAACATGCCCAGCCTCGGCAATCCGACTTCGCTGCAATCGGCCACGTTGCTTGGTGGATCGAGCAGCAGCTATCAGCTGGTTGCCGGCGCCAACTTCTCCAGCGCCAATCCACTGTCCGTGGTGGCAAGCAGCAGCGCGGGCAATATCAATTTCGATGGCCACTTTGCCGTGGCGTATCCCACCGATAACGGCGGCAACGGTCGAACGTTGGTATTTCCTACCGTCGTGCGCACCGGTACCGGCTCGATCGATATTGTTGCGGCGGGCGATATCGATTGGCGGGATTCGACCGCTCCGGCGGCCGTCTATGCTGCTGGCGCACCGGCGCCGGGCACTATGGCAGGCACCGGCGTATCGATAGCAACGCCTGTATCCGGCGAAGGCGCCGTGCCAGACATACTGGTGACCGATCCGGTCAATCCCGTTAACGCAGGCAACGTACTGCTCAGCGCCGGCGGCAATATCAACGGCATCGAACAGGTTTACGACATCACTGGCGACATCACGGGAACGGCAGGCGCATTGATCAGCCAGTTCTGGTGGCCATGGATGGAAACCGGCAACAGCGCCACCCGCTCGTCGATCAATTTCGCCAACTTCGGCCAAGGTGTAATGAGCGTGGGCGGCAACGTCACCGTTGATGCGGGTGGCGATATCAGCGATCTCTCGGTATCCCTGCCCACCACCTGGTATGCCAATGCAGCCGGTACGGCCATCACCACAGTGGGCGGCGGCAATCTCAGCGTCAACGCAGGTGGCGACATTCTTAGCGGCAGTTATTTTGTCGCGAAAGGAACAGGCAGTCTTTCGGCTGGCGGCATGATTGGTTCCGATTTCACCTACGTCTTGCCTGACGGTAGCCAAAGTCCAACCGGCAGTTCGATCAGTGGCCTTACTACACCGGTTGCCACCTTACTGGCTTTGCAAGATGCGCAGTGGCGCGTAGAAGCCCGCGGTGGCGTGGATATCGGAGACATCCTCAACCCCTCCTATACCGCACCCAACGGGCTTACCCCGGACAACCAGACCTACAGCAGCAGCTCGGCGGTAAATGTGACGACCGCGGCGGGTGACCTGACATTGGGCAGCCTTGCCTGGGAAACGCAAGTACTGGGCGTCAGTCAAAGCCATACGAGAGGTTATGGGCTTGGCCTGTTGCCCTCGACGCTCGATTTCCTCGCGCTGAACGGCAACATTAATATCCTCACGGCAGGAGGGTTGTATCCCTCGGCCACTGGCAATCTGAGTCTGCTTGCCGGGGGCTCGGTCAATTTTGCGCAGGAGAACTACGATCTTGATAACGGATCGCCTGATGTGGCCGGTTTTGGTCTGATCGACGCAGCCGCTCCCATACTGCCTTCGCCCTTGCAACCGGAGGGCTCCGATAGTGCCAATTATGGATTTCTATCCTTGTTTCACTATCTGGAAAGAAGGTCTTACGCAAACGGTTTTGAAAACGATCTGTACCAGGCCGGGCTGCATGATGAGGACACCACGCCGGCTCGCATCTACGCGCTCAACGGCAGCGTCGCTAATGGCACAGCGGCGCCCAATGGCATCGTGATGAACCAGATGCTTATCCAGCCGGACAAGCCGGCATTGGTCTATGCCGGCCAGGACATCGTCAATCTTTCGTTCATTGGCCAGCAAACCCATGCGTCGGATATCACCCGCATCGTGGCAGGTGGTGATATCTACGATACCCAATACAACCCCAATTCATTGCATCTCTTTCCACTCGGCCAACTGAACTATCAGCTTGTACCCATTATCGCGCTGAGTGGGGTAGGCACGCTGGACGTAGAGGCGGGCCGCAATATCGGTCCGCTTACCAGCCAGGCCGATCTTCTCAACGCGGCGTCTGGCACTGTCGGCGTTCCGACCGGTATCGAAACCATCGGCAACACACTCAACCCCAATCTGCCGCACGATGGCGCCAGCATTGATGTGTTGTTCGGCGTAGGGCCTGGCATCGACACCAGTAATTTCCTCACCCGATACGTGAATACTCCCTATGGCGTGGAGGGCTTCGGCAGCCTGCTGCCGGACCTGGTCACCTTCATGGAACAGCAGCAAGACGGGCAGGTGGTCGATACAGGTTTCGCGCAAGATCAGCTCAACGTCGTGTTGACGCCGCAACAGGCCGAAGCCGCCTTCCAGCAGTTGCCCGCCTACAAGCAGCAATTGTTTGCACAGCAGGAGCTGTACAAGCTGCTGGCCCAAGTAGGCGCGGATTACAACAATCCTGGCAGCCCGTATTACAACCAATACGCACGCGGCTATGCGGCAATTGAGAGCCTGTTCCCGGCCGCACTGGGCTACACCAATAACGGCAGCGGCGCTGGCGGTATCAATGGCCAGGCGAAGACGATCGATACGGGCGACCTGGATATCCGCAGTTCCACTATCCAAACCCAGCAGGGCGGCAATATCAGCCTCCTGGGCCCAGGCGGGCAGGCGCTGATCGGTAGCGCCGAAGCTCCGCCTGTTATCACCGATTCCCAAGGCAATGTAGTCGCCGGCCCCAACAGCATGGGTGTGATTACCCTAGAGCAGGGCAATGTGAACATCTTCACGGATCGCAGTCTGCTGCTGGCGCAAAGCCGCATCTTCACCGAGCAGGGCGGCAACATGGTGATCTGGAGCTCCAATGGCGACATCAATGCGGGCCAGGGCGCAAAGACCGTGGCCGTGGTTCCGCCGCCTACCTATTTGTGCGATCGGGACGCTTTCTGCCTGCTCGATGCGAAGGGCGAGGTTAGTGGCGCCGGCATCGCCACTTTGCAAACGATACCCGGCGCACCGACAGGTAACGTCTACCTGGTCGCGCCGCGAGGCACAGTGGACGCGGGCGACGCGGGTATTCGTGTCTCCGGCAACCTGGTTGTCGCTGCCGCCCAAGTGTTGAATGCCGACAACATCCAGGTGCAGGGCCAGAAGATCGGCGTGCCGGTGGCGCAAACGGTGAACGTCGGTGCGCTTACCGCGGCGGGTGCCGCAGCGGGCGCCGTGAGCAAGGTGGCGCAGGACATGGCCAAGCAGCAGCAGAACGATGCGCTCGGCAAGCAGCCTTCGATTATCTCGGTGCAGGTGCTCGGTTTCGGCGACAGCAGTGGTTACATACAACGCAGCGATGGTTACAACCCGAGCAGCCCGGTGCAAGTGCTCGGCGCCGGTCCTCTCAGCGATGCGCGTAAAAGATCGTTGACCGAAGCCGAGCGCAGGCAACTCAGCGAATAAATGACCAGCGCATAACTGAAAGAAACAGCATGGCCGGCGGGGACAGGGTCGGCCTTAAGGCTCACAACATGAATCGAACATCCTCCTTGCGGAATCCGTCCCAGGGATGGGACAGGTTTTTTTCCGACGAAACTCATGACAAGGGATTGAGGCGAATCACGGTGAATCAGGGTGCGCTTGTCGAAACACTGATCCAGCTTTCCAATTTCCGGCAATACGCCATGGCCGAATCACTATTGAGGGCCTGCACGCGCGAGCAGTTGCAGGCGTTGCTCGATATAGCGAAACGCGCCTTCAGTACACGGCTTACTTATTCCCTGGAGAAACAGTTCAAGCGCACAGGCGATGCGGCAAACAAGGTGAAAGGCGCGCTGATCGTCGAGCTAATGAAAATTTTGAACACATGGTGCATGGAAGGAAACCGCAGTGCAGTTCGCTGCGTTTTAATGGAGCTGGCGCCGGAAGAGATCAGCGCGCTTGCGCGAATGTCGGAACTGGACAGGGAGGTTTATTCCATGTTGCATGAATACGGTCTGCCGTATGAATCATCGCCATGCAAGTGCTGATGGCTTGCGCGCCTTGCTGAAATATTCCCCGCGTTTTTCCATCCATGACTCCTTGGGGTCTAAAAAGTAGATTCTTGCGGAGAAACGTTTGGATGCCGATCACCATCCTGGCGAAGGCCGCCGCGAAGCATTGAAAAATGCTTTTGCATGTGTCGGGCGATGAAAGGGGATAAATTTTAATTACACCTCCCCCACTAAAATCTAGGAAACACGATGCATATGGAGTGTGAAAAATAATTCATACAGCGATACACGACGGTGGCGGCGCGATATGCATCACATTTTTATTTATTACATTAAATAAGTCTGCCAGGAATAATACCTGTTCCTGCAAATTGTAATTGTCGTGGCATATTCAAGGACATTTAAGTTTAATTGCATGGTCATTGCGCGAGCGTACAAAGGCTCGGCCTCCAATTCCGGAGGTATAAGCGCTATGGGGAAAAACCATGAGTTACGGATTTCGTAAGCTGAGCACCCGCACCAAGCTGGTGGCCGCTGCTCTCGCGTTGGCTATGGCTGGAGTTTCGCACGCTGGTACGCAAGTTGGCGGCGGCGCGACGTTGCCGTCGATCGGCTATGTGGGTTCCAACGCCACCTCGAATCTGCAAGTTTGGGGAACCTCCACGACCAACACTGCCGATCCCATCGCTACGGGCTCGCTGTTTGGCGTGTATCAGGCGCAGTCGGGCAACCCGAATGTTTCCTATTGCCTCACTGGCAGTGGCGCGGGCAAGAACATCCTTGCCGGCATTTCCGGCTTCAGCGTGCAGAATGCCTGCGTGAAGAACAGCGGTGGCACAGTCACCGGCTTTGGCGCTGCTCTTTCGGGCGTAAACCGCTCGGACCTGACCCAGCCGAACTTTGCGGCTGCGGATTCGCCGTTGAGCCTTGGTGATTACAACAACTACCAGTCCATCCATGGCAGCACCGCCTATCCCACGCAGTTCCCGGCCGTGGCCGGTGCGGTGGCGATCGCTTTCAACCTGACTGACGATCAAGGCACGCCGGTAACCGCCGCCAACTTCACTGACGCACAACTGTGCAACATCTTCTCCGGCGCGGATGCCAACTGGAACAGTTCGGACCTTATTGGCGCGTTCTCCCTGCCGGCAGGCCACACGGTGAACCAGGCGATCAAGGTGGCTTACCGTTCGGACGGCAGCGGCACCACTTTCAGCTTCGCCAACCACTTGGCGAATGTCTGCAGCGGCACCGCGTCTGCGCATTTCGTGACGGATCAGGCCTTCACCAATGTGGTCAAGTTGTACAAGCCCACCATTCCCGCCGGTTGGGTGGGCGCAAGCGGCAACGCGGCCGTGGCCACTGCCATCCAGAACAACTCCGCCAGCATCGGCTATGTGGAAGCGGCCAATGCTCTGGCGACGAATCCCACCATCGTCATTGCCAAAGTCAACAACACGAGCCCGACCGCCAATTTCAATAGCAAGCTCACCATCAACGCCAGCGACCTGGCCTTCAACAGCGTGATCAATGGCGCCGATCCCACCACCGGTGTCGCCGTCGTCAGCGCGCTCAGCTCTCCGCCCAGCACGCAGTGCATCGCGTTGGTGCAGCCGTCGCACTATGCGGCTCCGGGCACCATCGTCCCGACAGGCTCCTACCCGATCGTGGCCATTTCGTACCTGCTGGCCAACGCTCAAGGTAACCAATCGGGCGATCTGTCCTTTACGCGCGGCCTGCTGCAAGCCCCGTACAGCTCCACCATCCAGAGCAGCGTAACCACCATCGGTGGCAGCACGGGTCTGCAGTTCCTGACTCTCGGCCGCGGCAGCTTCACCTCTGCCCAGGTCGGCAATTGCGTCAACTAAGTTTTACGTTTCACTCTGCGGGAAGCAGAAAAAAAGAGGGGATGCCGTGGCATCCCCTCTTTTTGCATGCACGCAACACCATCTCATAGATTCAGCCGTTGCGGCAGCAATCAGAAAGATTTAATGGCGGAGATTGCATTTATGACAGCGAATATGAAACGTGGATGATTGCATTTATTTTAGGTAATAGAAAAGACATTTTCATGGACGCCAATGCTTCAAGGTAACGTCATAGCCCATGTGCATGCTTGAGAAGTATCGAACTGCAGCAGGATGAATTCCGCAGCCTCGATACGTGAAGGGACCACAGCTTTACAGTGGAGCAATTGAGCGCCGGCATACGTGCAAGGGGCGTCCAGCGTTCCAGTCTTCGTCGTGGAACGCATGGCGGGGTGGCAAGGGGTCTTAGCCATCCAGTTCGGGATACTGAAAGGCGCCTTCAACGATCCGAATGCCGACGTAACGAGAGCGTTTCATGTCGGGCGCATCGTGGCGCCCATGATCTTCTACAGAGGTATTCCATCATGACCGATCAATTGAAGTTCAAAACGCGCCCGGCTGGGCGCAGCTGGTTCGCTGGCGTGGCCCGTTGCACGCTTCCGCTGCTGATGGCGTGCGTGACGCTGCCGGCTTTCGCGCACAACAACAATGCTTACGTGGCCAACTACAACGACAACACCGTCTCCGTGATCAACACGGTCGCTAACAAGGTAGCCGCCACGATTCCGGTAGGAAGCGCTCCTGCAGGCGTTGCGGTCAGCCCGAATGGCGCCAGTGTCTATGTGGCCAATTTTGGGAACAATACTGTCTCTGTGATCAACGCTGCCAGCAATGCCGTGACAGCTACGATACCGGTTGGAGGGGCTCCCTCTGCCGTAACGGTCAGCCCCGACGGCGCTCATCTGTATGTGGCTAACTCCAATTCCAACACTGTTTCCGTGATCGACACTGCCAGCAACACGGTGACTGCCACGGTGGCGGCTGGCCAGCAGCCGTACAGCCTGGCGATCAGCCCCAATGGTACGCACGTATACGTGGGTGATATCGGTTCGGACAGCGTCTCTGTAATCGACACGGCCAGCAACGCAGTAACCGCCACGGTGTCAGTGGGAGATGTTCCGTTTAGCCTGGCGGTCAGCCCCGACAATGCTCGCGTCTATGTGGCCGATTTCAACTCCGGCAAGGTTTCCGTGATCTCCACGTCCACCAACACCGTCACTTCCACGATGACGGCGGGAAGCGGCGCTAATGCCATAGCGCTCCAATTCTTCGGTGCTCTTATGTATGTGGCCAATTACAACGCCAATACCGTATCCGTGATCACCCCGTACAACGGCGACGTCGTCGAAACGATAACGGTAGGCGCTGCTCCGGACGCCCTCGCTGTAGCCTGCGGCAACGTCTACGTTGCCAACAGCAATTCTAATACGGTTTCCGTGATCAACCCGTTTAACGGCAGTGTGGCTACGGTAAATGTGGGTAATGCTCCTGTAGCTGTGGCGACCCAGCCAGTTAATTGGTAAGCGCCGCGGGCCAAGCCAAGTCGGTGGCTATTCGGTCGTTTGAATAACGAGTTTGCTCTGCAGGAAGCAGAAAGGGAGGGGATGCAGCCCCTCCCTGCTTTTTTGCTTGGAAACGGACGTCTATTTGGAAATCAGCAACAGTAGCGATTGCCCGCATTGGCCATACGTCGCGCCGCCGCCGCCAATCAAGGTTTCATTGCCTGGCGTCACGAAGGTGTTGGCCCCATCGTTCCAGTTGCACGTATCCGTCACGCGATACCAGTTCGTGCCGGTAGGTGGCGGCGGCAGGGTGAAGCTCACGCTGCCGGACCAGCCGTTGTAGGCGATGTACATGGAGTTGCTGTCGCCGAACGAGGAGCCGTTGACGGTGTAGGCGATGGCGTAGTTGCTGGTGTTGTTCCAGTAGCCGCTGTCGGCGACGGCGCCGCTGGGTTCGTACCACACCACTTGGCTTGACGTGTACCAGGTGACCGGACGCAGTGCGGGATGTGCCTTGCGGAACGCGATCAACCGCGAGGCGAAGTTGTAGAAGTTGGATTGATCCGAGGTCCAGCTGTAGTTGAGCCAGTTGGCGGTGGAATCGAGGTTATAGGCGTTGTTGTTGCATTGCAGGCTGCGCAGGTATTCGTCGCCGCCTTGCATCATCGGCGTGCCGGCGGACAGCATCACGAAGGCCAGGCCGGTGCGTGCCGCGCGCCGCTGGTCGACGGCGGTGCCGGTGCCGGCGGACATGCCCTGGTCCCAGCTGTAGTTGTTGGAGATGCCGCCGTCGGATGGGCCGTAGGGCCAGGCCTGGTTGTTGTTGGGGCCGTTGCAGGAATACACGTCCTTCAGCGTCATGCCATCGTGGATGTCGATGAAGTTGGTGGAGTTCCATGGTGCGCGGCCGCTGGCCTGGAACAGGTTGGAGGAGCCGGAGAAATCGTTGGCGTCCTGCGTGATGTAGATCGTCATGTTGCCGAGCTCGTTCTGCGCCTGGCGCAGGCTGTCGCGGAACAGCCCGTTCCACTCGGACCAGCCTTTGGGGAATCCGCCCAGCTGGTATTCGTTGCCGCCGCTGGCGGCCCATGGCTCGGCATAGAGGTCCAGGCCGCTGCCGCCGGTTGCCGGGCGCACGGTGAACTCGCGCAGGATGCGGTTGATCGCGACATTCGAATCGGCCGCATCGAAGTAGAAGCCGCCATTGGGACAGTTCGGCGCGCCCGATTTAGCCGCGCCATTGAGGCAGGCGTTGCCCAGGATGGGGCCTTCGTCGAAACGGAAACCGTCCACGCCCATCGTATTGCTCCAGTAGGCGAGCGAATCGATGATCAGGTTCTGCGCCACAGTGTTGTAGGTGTTGTAGTTGGCGCCGGTGCCGGTGTTGTCGTAGAAGTATTGGTTGTCCGAGGTGAGTTCGTAATACGTCGTGTTGTCCAGGCCGCGCCACGAAAACACCGTGGCAATGCTCGGATCGGTATTGCTCCAGCTGCCGCCTTCGGCGGTGTGGTTGTAGACCACGTCCATATAGACCTTGATGCCGGCGTTGTGGAACGCCTGCACCATCGCCTGGAATTCGGCCGTGGGGCCGCCGGCTGATTTGTTGTACGCGTAGTGACGATCCGGCGCGAAATAGTCTTCGGTCATGTAGCCCCAGTAGTTCTGGTTGGCGTCCGAATTGGGTACCACGTCGTTCGCGTCGTTCTGCGTTTCCTGCAGCGGCAGCAATTCCACCGCGGTGACGCCCAGGCTGGCCAGGTAATTCGCTTTCAGGCTGGCACCGTAATAGGTGCCCTGGTACTGCGAAGCGACGCTGGGATCCTGCTTGGTGAAGCCGCGCACGTTCACTTCGTAGATCACGTCATCTTTTTGTGCACGCGTCGGCTTGGTGCCGGTGCTTTGCGTGCTCGGCGCCAGCACGATGCCCTTGGGCGCGTAGGTGCCGCTGTCGATCAGGCGGTACGCCACGCCGAAAGAAGAATCGATCGTGCCGCCGGTGGCGAAGATATGGCTGTTCTGGTTGCTGGTGTTGAGCGGATCCTGGCTGATTTCATGCGCGTAGGGGTCCAGCAGCAGCTTGTTCGGATTGAAGCGGTTGCCGTTGCTGTCGACATCGGAAATAAAGCCCGCCGAAGAGCCCTTGGTCCAGTTCGAGTTGTACGGCCAGTTAGGACCCCATGCGCGATAGCCGTAGTACACCGGCCCGGTGATGCCCGCGGCTTGTATCGACGATACCGGCACGACCACCTGCCACACGCCGCCGCCCTGGTTGGACATCTGATAGGTCGCCGCTTCCTGCGCGCCGTAGCCACTGGCGTACAGGTACAGCACGATGCGCGTGGCCTGCGAGGAATACACGCGAAAGGTGACCTGCGTTTTCTGCGCGTCGTAACTGGCGCCCAGGCCCATGCTGTTGATGGCGGCGTGAGCGGGCATGGCAGGTATCGCCGCGAGACTGGCGCAGGCCAGCAAGGCGGCAAGAATCTTCGAACGCTTCATACGGGCGTGCCTCCTGCTTCGTGGTTGAACAGGCTTTGGTCGGGTGGTCCCTGAAGTGCATGCAGGCATGACGATCTGCATGGACGCAGCCTGCCGCACGCCGAATCGATCTCCCCATCGATTGCGTGTGATGAACGCTATGGTTGGCTGTGCATCAAGCTGTTGCGCTGGATGGTAGGAAGCATCGCGGTGCAACAACCAGGGTATGCATACGTATTCATTGAATGAATGATGTGAAGGTTCACATCACGCGCGCACGAGGGCGCAGAGGTTCAGCAGGTCGGGTTAGCGCAGCGTAACCCAGCGTCTTCGAAGCGAAATCGTTGGGTTACGCTGCGCTAACCCAACCTGCGAACGTATGCAAGGCAGTAAGTATCCGGTAAGTCACCTGCCCCGAGAGTGCAGATCCCCGCCCTCGACCCGGACCACCGCGATATGCGATTGCCCCATAACCGCATGCCCTACCTTGCCTTGCTCGGCGCACTCCCCTGGTTGCCGAGCGCCTATGCCCAAAGCGCCACCGAAGCGACGCCGTCCAGCAATGCACCGACCCTCCCAAGCACCGCGACCGGTTTTGACGGGCAGCAAGGAACGTCCTACTGGGGACTGGGCGCCGGCATCGCCGCGCGCGGCTTGCCGTACAAAGGCTTCGGCACACGCGTTTCGCCGGTGCCTTTCGCGTTCTACAACAGCCGCTGGATCAGTTTCACCGGCGCGACGCTTGATCTGAAGGCATGGCAAGGTGATGGCTTTACGTTTTCCTTGCGCACCAAATTCTCCTTGTTTGACGGCTATAGCCATTCCGACGCCACCATTTTTCACGGCATGGCCGACCGCAACGGCGCGCTTTGGTATGGTCCGCATATGGGCTGGCGTTTTGGGGAGTTCAGTGTCTCGAGCGAATACCTGTTCAGCAGTCGCGGGCGGCAAGCGGCGCTGTCGTTCGAGCGCGGATTCGATTTTGGGCGCTGGCGCATCGCGCCGCATATCGGGTTCGAATATATGAATCGCAAATATGTCGATTACTATTACGGAGTACGTCCCAGCGAGGCCACGCTGACGCGTCCTGTCTACGCTGGCAAGTCGACCGTCAACGTGATCGCCGGCGTCAGCGCGACGTGGCGGCTGGATGCGCGCCAGTCCATTCGCGGCGATGTGGGCGCTACGCAATTCGGCGCCGGCATTACCGATAGCCCGCTGGTGGGAAAAAAGACTGCCCCGAGCGTGATGGTCGGCTATGTCTATCGATTCAAGTGACCTGACGGCATGCACCGCGTAGCGCTGGTCGAGGATCACGAGCGTCTGGCCGGGATGATCAAGGCGGCACTCGGGCGTAGCGGCATCGAAACGGACATCTTCCCGGATGCCGCGGCTGCGCTGTATGCGCTGGCGCGCTACGAATTTGCGCTGCTGGTGCTGGATCGCGGTTTGCCGGATGGCGATGGCATCACCTTGCTGCGTCGGTTGCGTGCCGGCGGTACGGCCATTCCGTGCCTGATGCTGACCGCCAGGGATGCGATCCACGATCGCGTGGAGGGGCTGGAAAGCGGCGCCGACGATTACTTGACCAAGCCGTTTTCGATGGAAGAACTGGTGGCGCGCGTGCGTTCGCTGATGCGTCGCCCGCCCGCCATGGCTTCCCTTGCACCGGACTTTGCGGGACTCATGATCGATCCGGAACGCGCCTGCATGCGCTACGACGGCGATTGGGTGTCGCTGTCGCCCTCGGAGCTGCAGATCATGCGGCGCATGGTATCGGCGGCCGGAAAGGTGGTGCGGCACGCGCAGCTGGAACATGCCGCCTGGGGTCTGCATGACGAGATCACGCCGAACGCACTGGATGTTGCGCTCCATCGCTTGCGCAAGAAATTGCTTGCCATTGATGCCGGCATCAAGATCGTGAATGTGCGTGGCATCGGCTACCAACTGCAGAAGACGTCCGCGGACGGCTGATCCATCAACCCGGCACCATCATGACGATGTCATCTGAAGCACCCCACTTGCATGCGAACGCACCGGCGCCCTTGGCAATCCGCCGAGGGCCCTGGTTCGACACCCTTTCTTCGAGGCTGACCGCGACCTGCCTGCTGGCCTTGACGCTGAGCCTGGTCGTGATCATGGCGGGAGTGGAATACGCGTTCACGCATTACCCCGCCGAAATGTTTATCCGGGGAGAAATCGATAGCGCGGCGCATCGGCTGGCCAGGTCCGTGCAATTCGATGCCGAAGGTCGCCCTGTCTCGCTCGTGGTAGCGCCGGAAATCGAGAAATTTCACTCGACGTTTGCGCAGGACACCGGCTATCAAGTGGTGGACCGGCAGGGCAATGCGGTGCTGTCGATGATGCCCATGATCGTGTCGGTGCCGCACGAGGGCGACTGGCTGCACACGCCACGCTCCCGCTTCGAAAGCGGCGGCAAGACGTTTTACGTGGAAACCGTGCCTGTTCCCGGTGCGCGTCGTCCCTACTTTCTCCAGGTGGTCACCAGCGAGGCGTTTGACACGGCGCTCGTTCGCATCAAGCACGGCGCGGTTCCGAAAGTCGTGGTGTTCACCTTTCTGCTTGCCGTGCTGGTGTTCGGGATCACCATGCGCGTGACCTTGCGCCGCCTGGTGAAGCCGATCCGGGAAGTGTCGCAGGCGGCGGCGGGGATCACGCCGCAAAATCTGACGACGCGGCTGTCGCTGCAAGACATCCCCGGCGAAATGCGCCCGCTGGTGGCCTCGTTCAACGATGCGCTGGCCAGGCTGGAAGAAGGCTATCTCGCACAGCAAACCTTTCTTGCTGCCGCGGCGCATGAATTGCAGACGCCATTGACCCTGATTCGCGGACAGATCGAAATGCAGCCGGCGTCGCCGGATACCCATCAGATCCTGCACGACGTGGACGCGATGTCACGGCAGGTTCGCCAACTGCTGCATCTGATGGAAGCCAGCGTGCTGCAGAACTACGAGTTTTCGCAGGTCGACCCGCAGCACGTGGTGCGCGACGTCACCTCGCACCTGGCGCGCAGCGCCGCAGCGCGCGGCGTGAGGCTGGAAACCAGCCTGCGCACGGCCGCCAGGCAAGTCAGGGCGGATGAAGGCGGTTTGTTCATCCTGCTCAAGAACCTGCTGGAAAACGCGCTGGCTTATGCGCCGCGTGGTTCCATCGTCATGATCAAGGTGGACGCCTCTTCGATCTCGGTCAGCGACGAGGGGCCGGGAATCGATGAGGCACATCTGCCTTTCATCTTCAGCCGGTTCTGGCGCGCGCCGAACAACAAGGCCGAAGGCTCCGGGCTGGGTTTGGCGATCTGCAAAGAGATTGCGCTTGCGCATGGCTGGCGGCTGATTGCGGCGCGCACCCAGCCGGGCACGCTTTTCACCATCAAGTTTTCGCAAGCCTAAGCGGGCAGGCTCGGCGCAAAACAAAACCGCCGCGACGTTTCCATCGCGGCGGTGGTTCGATCCTCTTCGGTCAGCAGCGCATCACCACGGCGCCGCCACCAGCGAAATCGGTTCCCAGAACACCATCGCCTTCGATCCGTGCGCATCGACCGAAGCGACCGATTCCTGCGGACGCGGCGTCGGGCCGGAGGCGCGCAGTAGCGACATCGCCACAGTCAGGTTGCTGCGCAGCGCGGGAATGGTCTGGTGGGCGAAATCCTTCAGCGCCGGATTGTTGGACGAGACCTTCATCGCTTCATAGGCGGAGATCATCCGGCAATGGCTGCGCACCGCCGAGCTGGCGAAGGTGCGGTCGAACGCGTCGCCGTTCAGCGTTTGCATGCGTGCCGTGGCGGTGGCGGCCGGCTGCTCGGTGTCGGCGGGCGTGCTGCCGCTGAGCTGCGCCAGGTGGGCGTCGAGCGCGGTGCGTTCCTGGATGATGCTGTTGGCCAGTTCGATCACGCGCGGGTTGCTGGACTTGGCCAGCGCCATCTTCGCCATGGCGATCTGGTTGGCGTTGTCGGCCCTGGCGCGGGTCAGGAAGGATTGCTCGTCCGGGCTCAGCGGTGGCGGGTTGGTATCGGCTGCTTGCGCCAGTCCCGCTGCCAGCATCAACCACATCAGTACCAACGAGGCAGGAACGAACCGGGAAAAACGTACAGCACGCATAACGTATCGCCTTCAAGGCAGAGCCAATCGCCCCTTACGGCTTCAATGTGAACTTCGAGAAGTTCAAAGAGTGTTTGGAAATCGTCAGACGAATGTACGACGGTCTTAGCAATTGCGGTTTTTCTTCAGCATGCTGAGGCTGGCGTCATGGCGTGCGGTTTGAACGGCGATCACGCGTTAACAGTTGCCATGCGGCGAACCCCACCAGGATCACCAGCAGGCAGCTCGCAGGCGGCCACCATAGATACGCGCCGCGCAGCAACGCGAAGCACGCCGCCACCACCAGCAGCACGCTGGTGACGACCAACGCCCCGTTCCGGCCGACGCCCGGCAAGCCGTACAGCAGCAGCGGCACCGCCAGCAGTACGGCGGAGAGCGCGAGCTGGTGAAGAAAATCGAGCGGTGTCACCAGCAGGCCGCGTTCCAGCGATTCGAGCACGTTCGCCTGGTATTCCACGCCGGGCATGGGTGACTGCGGCGTCTGCAGGATGTCGCCCAGCCCTTCGGCGGTGGCGCCGACCAGCACCCAGCGATCCTTGAGCAGGCTGGCGGGCACGCGATGGTTCAGCACATCGGTATACGAAACGCTGCCGAACGTGCCGAGCGGACCGGCGTAGCGCAGCAGCACATAGTTGTCGCGCATCCATAGATACGGCGACGCATCGTTGTGCAGCGGGTCGTGCAATCCGGGCAAGGTGGCCGGCGCGTCGTGGCCCAGTTGCAGCAGCGCCAGCGCCAGCGACGGCCAGTACGCGCTGCCGAGCCCGGCCTTGAGATAAGCGCCGCGCACACGCTGGTCACTGTCCTTGGCCACGTCCACCTGGCCGAGCGCCGCCACGCTTTGCGCAATGGCCGGCACCGGCAGCGCCTCCTGCAGCGGCCCGCCCAGGTTGACGGCTTCGGCGAACGCCGGCAGCACCACCTTGCCGTTGCGATGCATGGCGGCGGCGACGAGCTGGTCGTTGTTCGGATCGTTGGACGGCGCGGACATGGTCACGTCCATGCCGATGCCGCGCACGCCAGCGGCAGTAAGGCGGTCGATCAACTGCGCATGGACCGAGCGCGGCCAGGGAAAGCGGCCGACCTCGTCCAGGCTCTTGGCGTCGATCGCGACGATCACCACCCGGTCGTCCGGCGTATAGCGCCAATAGCGCGCGTGCAGATCGTAGAGCGCGTTGTCCAGCGGCACGGTGAGGCCGCTGACGATCAGCAATACGACCAGGCCGATACCGACCATCCAGAGCATGCCGCGGACGAGCCAGGCCAAAGCGGTGAACATCAGCGCTTTTTCCTCTCCCCTTCTGGAAGAGGGCCGGGTTGGGGGAAGAACCTTGCCGTGAGGCCGCCCATGGCGCCGCGTAGGTTGGGGTGCAAACCCCAACATTGGATACGACATGGCATGGCGATGTTGGGGTTCGCACCCCAACCTACGAGAAACAGGCCGCTTCGACGCACGATGATTCCCGCTTCGCTACAACAACAACCACAACACCAACCCACCGCCACCGGCAATCGCGCCAATGCGACACGCCGGGCAGCCCAGCCGGATCTTCTGCACCGCGCCCCACGGCCCCGCGTAGCCATCCGTATCGATGGTCTGCACGCGCACGTACCAGGTGCCCGAACCGGGTTTCTTGATCTGAAGCATCGGCTGGTCCAGCGTCTGGTCGATCGGCGGATGCGCGAAATCAGGGTGGCGGTCCATCTGGATGTGGTAACGCTGTCCCGGCGTGCCGGCCGGCCAGCCGAAGCTCACGTTGTTCTTGGACGATGTGGGCTTGCCGACTTCCGGTGCCGGCGGTTGCGGTACCAGGTCGAACGGCAACGGGTCGGTGAACGGGCCGACCTTGCCCTGCTTGTCGCGGCTGGCAATGCGCCAGTAGTAGTGGCCGTAGGGCAGCGTAGTGGGGGCACGCACGCTGTCGCCGCCCAATTGCGGTTCGCTGGCCAGCGGTTGCGTGAAGTGTTCGTCGGCGGCGAGCTGCCATACGTACGAGCCCGCTTCCAGGCTTTCCGTCCACTGGAAGCGCGGGCGCGTGTCGCGTACCTTGCTGCCCGGCAGCGGCGCCATCACCAGCGGTGGCTGCGGATGGCCGTTGATGTGCAGCGTGCACACGCCGTCATCGCCTTCGAGCTTCTGCGCGTCGATGCCGTGCACGCGCACGGCGTAGTCGCCGTCCGGCACGTCCGGCAGCGCCAATTGCGCGGAGGAGGTTACGTGATCGAGCAGCAAGGCTTCGAAGCGCTCGTTCGCGGCCATCTGTATGCGATACGCGGCGGCGCCATCGAGCGGCGTCCAGGCGAACGAGTAAGGAAGCTTGGTGACCGGCTGCGTGGGACAGTGCAGGGCCGGTGCGGACAGCAGCGCCTGCACGTGTGCGGGCTTGCTGCCATCGGCCACCGCCACGCCATGTTCCTTCGGCACCAGCACGTGCGCGCGATCGCCGGCCACGTCCACGCGTCCGGTCAGCACTTCGGTGCGCGATTGGCCGTCATCCGCCGCCACGCGGAAATGCGTGCCGCGCACGCTGGAAATCGTCCCCGGCGTTTCCACGCTGAAATGCGCGCCGACGCCGGTCATCGGCGTCACCTCCGTGGTGACGCGGCCGTGCTGCAGGCGCAGGCGCGTGTCGACCATACCGGTGCGGCCGTAGGCGCTCATCTGGTCCAGGTCCAGCGTGCTGTCCGGTTCCATCAGCAGGCGCGAACCGTCGGCGAATTGCAGGGTGAGGCTGGCGTCGTGATCGGTGCTCAAGTGTGCGCCGACGCCGAGCGTCATGCCGGGCGTGACGTTCTCGGGCTGCGCGCCGCTGGAGCGTTGCACGTGCGCGCCGCCCATCACCGCCACCACCGTGGCATTGGCCGGCTCCAGGCGCAGCCATGCGATCGGAATGCGCATGGTCATGCCCGGCGGCAGGTGATACGGATCGGCCACCTTGTTGTACGCCTGCAGCTTCTGCCAGGGCACGTCGGGTTTGAGATAACGGCTGGTGAGATCCCAGATGTTGTCCTGCGGCCGGACGCGATAGGTCCAGTCCGCAGCGGACAGCATCGGTACGATCGAGACAGCCATGAGCAGCGCGGCCAACCGCGGCAACAGCCTGTTACGGGTGGGATGCATCATTCCCCCTGAGAACCAACAAGACGCCCCCCTTTCGTCGTGGGCTGGCGCGCGGCAGGCAACCTTGGGTCCTGGGGTTGCCGACGGCGCCGAATGGTGGAGGCATTGTGCGGGATGTGGGTGCAATGCACCAGTTCCGTCGGGCATGCGGTTGAGCCCTTCTCCCTCCGGGAGAGGGATCGGGGTGAGGGTGCGATCAGCGCGCGATCGTCACGACTTGCGCGTACGTCATCATTGCGCTTCGCCCGAACCCTCACCCGCCTCTCGGCACCCTCTCCCGGAGGAGAGGGATTCACTAAGGCAGATCTCCATGCCGGGGTGATGATGCAAAAATCTACGCGGAGCGTTGCGCAAGGTCATCCAGCGCACTGCGCAAGTTCTTTAGATACCCCGGCAACGCCACCAACGCACGACCGGCGTCGGCGGCCATCAACGCGCGTCCATCGGCCATCACGCGGCCATTCGTAAAAAGCTGCAGCGCGCCGAGCACGCGATGCAAGGTGCGCTGCGCCAGTTCGCCGTCAGCCTGCGCAATGGCGTCCTCCAGCTTCTGCATATCCGCCGCGCTGGTTTTCAGCATCGCCTGCAGCATTTGCGCGCGCAGGTCTTCCATGCCCGGTGCGGCGAACACGTCTTCGAAGAACACCGGTTCGGCTGCGGGCGGATCGGCCTTTGTCTGCGGCGCCCATGCGCGCAGCTTGTCTTCCAGCGGGCGCAGCTGCACCGGCTTGCTCAGGTAATCGTCCATGCCGGCGTCGCGGCAGCGCTCGATCTCGCCGTCCAGCGCATTGGCGGTCATCGCGATGATCGGCAGGCGCGTGTGTCGGTTGGTTTGCGCTTCGTAATGGCGCCATGCGGTCGCCAACTCGTAGCCGTTCATCAGCGGCATCTGGCAATCGGTGAGCAGCATGGCGTAGTCGTGTTGGCGCAAGGCCGCGAGCGCGGCATGGCCGTCGCCGACCACGTCGCATGCCCAGCCGAGCAGGCCAAGCTGGCGGCGGATCAGGGTCTGGCTGATCGGGTGATCTTCCGCCACCAATACGCGGCCGCCGGGCGTCGCGATCGCCGGCGCAGACGGAGCCGCGCCGCGCGCGGGTTGCGCCAGCGGTTGCAAGGCCTGCACGCAGATGCGCGACACCGCCTGCCATTTCAGCGGATTGGCATGCAGCCATGGGTGCTCTTCGCGCTCGCGCATGCCGCTGCTGCCGTTGGCGCCGGTGTCGACCAGGATCGGCTGCGCGGCGATCGTCGCGGCGCTTTCCTGATCGCCCGCGTCGATGAACAGCAGGTTGGCCGCCGCACCGCGCCGCATCGGTTGCGCGGGTGGGATCTGTTCCACCGTCAAGCCCAGCGTGGTCAGGTGCGCGGCCAGGGCGCTGGCGACGCCGGCCGAAGCGAGCCGCACGATCGCATGTCGTCCGGCCAGTTCCGGCGGACGATCGGCGTCGCGCTGCGCGACCGGCAGGCGCAATTCCAGCGTGACCTTGGTGCCTTCGCCAAGCCGGCTGCTGAGTTCGATGCTGCCGCCCATCAGCTGCACCAGATGTCGGCAGATCGCCAACCCCAGGCCGGTGCCGCCGTAGCGGCGCGTGGTCCAGGATTCGGCCTGCGAGAACGGCGTGAACAGGGTGGCCTGCTTGTCGGCGGCGATGCCGATGCCGGTGTCGGTCACGCTGATGCGCACGCGCTGCGCGTGGCCGTCGTCGCCGATCACGCGCAAGCCGACCGACACACCGCCGCGCTCGGTGAATTTCGCCGCGTTGTTGAGCAGGTTCAGCAAAATCTGGCGGATGCGTACGCTGTCGCCCAGCAGCTTGCCGGCGAGCGTGGCGTCCGCGCCCACCTCCACGGCCAGGCCTTTCTTGTGCATGGAGCCGGCCATCATGCCGACCACGTTGTCGATCAGGGTGCGCAGGTCGAAGGGCTCCTCGTCCAGGCGCATGTTGCCGGCTTCGAGCTTGGAGAAATCCAGCACGTCGTTGAGCACCTGCAGCAGCACCCCGGCCGAATCCTCCACCGCATGCACCAGCTCGCGCTGTTCCTGGTCGAGCGCGGTGCGGCCGAGCAGTTCGAGCATGCCGATCACGCCGTTCATCGGCGTGCGGATCTCGTGGCTCATGGTGGCGAGGAAATCGGCCTTGGCTTTCGATGCGCGCTCGGCCGCATCGCGCGCCGCGAGCAGCGTCTGGTTGTGCGCGTTGATGCTGGTGGTGTCGATGAAATAGCCGATCCACTCGATCTTGCGATCGGGCAGGCGGCGCGTGCCCATCACCAGGTGGATCCAGCGCAGGCCCTCGGCGCCGTAGGCACGAAAATCCAGCGTGACGGTGCCGCGATGGCGCGTCGCGCGCTGCAGCAGGCGACGCAGGGCGGGCGCGTCTTCCGGATGGATGCGGTCGTGGAACGGCCAGTCGCGCAGCACGTCGTCGCGTTCCAGCAGATCGCCTTGCGCCAGGCCGAACAAGGCGTGCAGATTGCCCGCGACGAAAGCCAGCCGCGGCTGGCGATCGTTGCCGCGGCGCGCGGCGAACACCACCACCGGCATGCGCTGGGTGATGTCGCGCAGGCTCTGCTCGGTGGCGCGCGCGCTCAGTTCGATCTGCCGGTATTCGGTGATGTCCAGCAGCACGCCGATGCTGCCGTCGGCGCTGCCGTCCGGCGCACGGGTGGGCGCCTCCAGGAACAGGCCGGTGTGCTGGCGGCCATCGTGGCTGACGTAATCGAGTTCCAAGCGCTGCACCTTGTTTTCGCCCAGCGCATCCACGCCGGTCTGCTGCAGCCGCTGGGCCGCCGGCGTGCCGTCGGCGAGCGGCAGCCAGCGTTGTCCGCCGAGCTCGAGGCTGCTTTTTCCAATCGCCTGGACCGGGTCGATGCCCAGCCGCTGCAGGCAGGCCTGGTTGAGCGCGCGGTACCTGCCGGCGGCATCCTTGATCAGGATCGGAAAGGGCACGGCGTCGAGCTGCGCCTGCGCCAGCGCCGCCTGCTGCTGCGCGAAGCGTTCGGTGTCGGCCAGTTTCTGCCGCTGCACGAACAGCATGCGCAGCACCGCCAGCGCGAGCAGGGCGGTAAGGCTGAGCAGCACCGCCAGCACCACCACCGCCAGGGAGATGGGATTGGCCTCGAGCCAGCCGGAAGCCACGTTGCTGATGAAAAGGGCAAGAATCACTGCGGCATATCGAGCAAGAAGGGTCCCTGTGGACGGGCCTGGGCGCCCGCCGTGGCGCCATGATGCCGCAAGCCCGGCAGGGATGCTCTGGTCTATTCCACGGGTGCGCGGAATGGATCAGAGCATAAGCATGCGCGTTCTTTGGGTAGAATCGCGCACAGAGCGGCCACATACGCCGCCGGTTGGGAATTGTCCCCGCTATGTCCCCGAATGGTGAGATAACCCGGATCGTCATCGCCGACGATCATCCCGTCGTGATGCTCGGCATCCGCGCGCTGCTGAAAGAACACGGCAGCCTGAAGGTGGTGGCCGAGGCAAGCAACGGCCGCGAGCTGCTGGCGCTGCTGGCCAGCGAACCGTGCGACCTGCTGATCACCGATTTCTCCATGCCCTACGAGGACGGCTCTGGCGACGGCCTGCCGCTGCTGCGCCGCGTGCGGCGCGATCATCCCGCGCTGCCGATCATCGTGCTCACCATGCTGCACAACCCCGCGCTCACCCGCGGCATGCTGGCGGCCGGCATCAACGGCCTGGTCGCCAAGGGCGCGATGACCAAGGAACTGCAGCTCGCCGTCGGCGCCGTGATGAACGGCCGCACCTATATATGTGAAACGATGCGCGAGCACGTGATCGACTGGTCCCCCTCGGCCGAGCCGGACGGCGCCGCCGACCCGGCCGTGCTGTCCCAGCGCGAAGTGGAAGTGGTGCGGCTGTACGCACAGGGCTTGTCCGTCACCCACATCGCCGAACAGCTGCATCGCAGCGTGAAGACGGTCAGCCAGCAGAAGAACGACGCGATGCGCAAGCTGGGGCTCACCAGCAACACGCAATTGTTCGAGTACGCGCGGACGTACGGGTTGCTTTAAATCTCTCTGGTTACCTCGAACGATGACTCCCTTCCCTACGTGCAGTAGGGAAGGGGTCGGGGTGGGGTGAAGCAACCTCGCAAAGCATTCAACGGCACTGCAAGCCCGAACAACCCCACCCCAGCCATCCCCTGCAAGCAGGGGATGGAGCAAAGACCGCGAGCAAGACTCGACGCTCCCGGACGCTTTTAGGAATCGTCCGATACAGCCGCCCACCCCCGAACCGCATCCTTCCCGGCATCAAGCAACGCCATGCGCCCAGGCGGCGGCGTTCGAGATTTCCCGCACGTCCATGGATGAGCGTGTGTCGGCGAGCTTACGCCGGCGGCAGGCATGCATGACCCCCTGTGAGTTATGCCTGTCGGGATTTCCTGTTGTGGTCGTGCAGTGCGAGGTGTCGGCAATGTTCATGGACATGCAAGGTGAGGCGCTCGACCGGCTGCACGCGGTGATTCACGCGCATCCGCAATGGCAATGGGAAATCGACCAGCGCCACCGCTTCACCCGGGTGGCCGAAAGCCTGCTCGACATGCTCGGTCACCAGCGCGAGGCCGTGCTGGGCGCGCCGGTGCACGCGTTCATGGAGCCGCGCGAAGCGGCGCGCGCGGAACGCTTCCTGGCCGCCAGGCCCGATGCGTTTTCCTGCGCCATCACCCGGCATCGCCGCGCCGATGGCAGCATGGTGGCGATCGAATCGGACGCCGTCGCGCTGAAGGACGAGCACGGCCACCTGCACGGCTATCGCGGCGTCGCGCTGGGCGTGATGGACCTCTCGCACAGCGAAAACGTGTACCGCATGATGGCCATCTACAACACCGCGCCGAGCGCGCTGTGCCTGATCGGCCGCGATGGGCGCTACCTCGCCGCCAATGCCGCCTACGTCGCGATCCATGGCGTTGCGGCGGAGTCGCTGGTGGGTCGCAAGGTGGCCGAGCTGATGCCCAGCGCCGCCCCCGGCATCCGTAAAAGCCTGCGCCTGATGGATGCCGGCCAGGACGTGCCCGCGCAGGAAATCGAGCACCAGGGCAGGTACTACCAGGTGCTGGCCAACCCCGTGCACAACCTGCTGGGGCAGGTGATCGGCATCACCGCCGCGCTCAACGACATCACCGATCGCAAGCTGGCCGAGCAGAAACTGGCCGAGATCAATCGCCAGCTGGAGTACTACGCCAACAACGACCATCTCACCGGCCTGCCCAACCGCCGCTGCGTGGACGAGCTGCTGGCGGACGAAGTGCGGCGCGCGATGCGCAGCGAACATCCACTGTCCGTGCTGATGATCGACGTGGATTTCTTCAAGAAGTACAACGACCACTACGGCCATCTGCGCGGCGACGACTGCCTGCGCACGGTGGCGGCCGAGCTGAAGAAATCCCTGCACCGCTACTGCGACGTGGTCGGCCGTTACGGCGGCGAGGAATTCATCGCCGTGCTGCCCGGCACCGATGCGATCGGCGCCCTGAAAGTCGCCGGCGCCATCGTCCACGCCATCAACGCACTCAACCTGCCGCACACGCAAAGCCGCTATGGCCGGGTCACGCTGAGCATCGGCGCCGCGAGCCTGGGCAAGGTGCCGCACGCGCAGGGCGTCGACCGCATGTGCGACACGCTGCTGCAAACGGCTGACCGGGCGCTTTATAAGGCGAAGCTGGCGGGGCGCAATACGGTGTATGGGTTGTCCACGGGAGAGCTCGAAGATCCGCAGGATTGACGAATGTTCGCCATGATGGCCGCACGACAATCTTGATCATCGCCACACCACCCGCGCAGCCTCACGAACACTCCGCGGCGGCAAACTAATCTCAACCGTCGCGTCCCCATCATTCCAGCGCCACTGCGTCGCTTCACCGTCGACGCTGACCGAGCGAGGCTTGCTACTCGCATGCACCCGCACCATGTACGACCGCGACAATGGCTGGCCCTTGTAGCTCCCTTTTACTGGCGCAACCACCAGCTCGTGTGAACCATCTGCCGTGCTTCGATAATCGATGGCGGTGATCGCATAATCGCCTTTCGCATAATCCAGCGACAAACCGTCGTCCTCGTACAGGTCGAAGTGCCCCTTGCCGCCGCCGTAGACATTCAGGATCAACGCATCCAGCGGCTTGGCATCCGAATAATCGCTTGGATCCTGCGCGGGAATGATCGACCCTTCACGCACGAACACCGGTGTCTGGTCCACCGCGTAATGCGCCGTGAAAGAACGCCCGCCTTCATGCCGCTTGCCGCTGAAGAAATCGATCCACGAACCCGGCGGCAGATAAACCGTGCGCTCCCCGCTGGGATCGAGCACCGGCGCGACCAGCATCTCGTCACCGAAAAAATACTCGCGCGTTTGCCGATACGCCTCGTCCAGCTCCGGATAGCGCAGGTACAACGGGCGCAGCAGCGGCAGCGACAAAGTGTGCGCCTGCCACGTATAGGTATAGATGTAGGGAATCAGTTGCGTGCGCAGGGTGAAGTACTTGCGCATCAACGCGATGCCCTTGTCGCCGTAAAGCCACGGCATGCGCGTGTTGCCTTCATGCGGATTGGCGTGCGCGCTGTGCATGCGCAGGATAGGGCTGAAGGCGCCGAATTCGATCCAGCGTGCATACAGATCGAAATCGAGCTTGGCGCCATGAAAGCCGCCGATGTCATGGCTGATGTACGGCACCAGCACATTGCCGCCGCGCGCGGTGAACGCCACTTCATACGCCAGCACCGGCCATTCCGAATAGGTGTCGCCGGTGAAGAACCCCGGATACCGTTCGCTGCCCCAGTCGCCGTAGCGGCCAAGGATAAACGCGCGCTGGCCGGTGAACTGCTGTGTGAAATCGTAGAAGACCTTGTTGGTCCACAACTGCGGGTTGAGCCCCGGCATCTGCGCCGCGCCGCCACCGCCATCCACCCACCATGAACTCACGCCGGCCTGCATCAGCGGCGCGTGCAGGTCGCGCATGAATACATCCGCCTGCTGCTGGTCGGCCAGATTGAAATAGATCCGCTCCGGCGGCGGCACGTCGCGCAAGGCCACCGGCCCGCGGAAGATGCCGCCGCCCTGTTCGCCTGGCACGATGCGCAAGGCGACGTCGTTGGGCCGGCCGGCGTGCACATACGGCCGGATGTTGGCGTAAGTAAGGCGTTGCGGCCATGGCACATGGGTGTGCTCGACCTCTTCACCGTTGACGAACAAGCGATACGTCTGGCCGACCTCGCCAAGGTAGAGATACAGCGCCGCGGGCAATTTCTCCGGCAATGAAACATGGGTGCGATACCAGCCGACGCCTCGATAATTGGGATAACCCTGCTTCTGCCACGACTGATCCGTGTGGATGGGCTTCCATGCACGGTCGTCGTAGCCGGCAGCAAACCATTGCTGTTTGACGCCTTGATCGTCCGGATCCGCAGCGAATCGCCATGAGGTGGAGATATCCATATCAAAGGATGCTTTCGGCGGCAGCGGCAGTCCCAGCGCCTTCAGCACTTCCGGCGCATGACTGTCGCCGTAGGAAAGAATTTCCTCCTGCGTGCCGGCATAACCGGGATGGTCGTTGAGGCTGAGCTTGATGCCGCGATCGTGCAGCCAGCGCAGAAACTGCACCGGCTGCGGAATCAGCGGACTCCAGTCGTAGCCGCCTTGCCAGCCATAGTTGTGCCAGGCGAAATCCAGCACCAGGGTGTCGAACGGAATATGGTTCTCGCGCAGCCGCGACAGCTCATCCTCCAGATACTGCTGGTTGTACTGCTCGAACTGCGGATCGTGCGCATCGGCGGTATCCGGGAAATACTCGAAATTGAAATCCGTCACCCAATTGCCCAGCACGTAGCGCGGAATCATCGGAATGCCGCCGCACAACTGCGCATATTCCTGCAGCACATCTTGGTAGTTGCGATCGTAGGTGAACAGGTACCAGTCCTGCCCATACGGCTGCTTGCGCGGCGCGATCCACTGCATCTTCGTGTCCCACAGTGGCGTTTGGCTGTCATCGATAAAGGCAAAGCCGCTACGGCTGAGCAGGCCGGGCTTGGCTGGCTCAAGCGGAATCTCGATCCCTGGAATGATGTCGTTGACCGGACTTTCCAGATCCTTGCCCTTGGGCAGATTCGCTTCGCTGACGTGATCGAGCGAATAGGTGAGACCGCCAAGATTCTGCGTATCGACCTGGCCGGGATGCCAGCGATGCGGCACGCCGTGCGCTTCGTTCCACGTGATCTTGAGATTGTCGGCATTGAACGCGCCTGAATCGAGCCGATAGCGCAAGACCATATCGTGCGTACGCACCACCAGCCAGCCATGCTGCCTGGACGATCGCACATCCACCGTCGGCCAATCGCGTTTCTGCACCACCGCGGTGGGTTCGTCCACGAAGCGGCCGTTCGGCGCATATTCCGTGCGCACCAGCGAGGGGGTAAGAAACTCGAAGCGCGCGTTGCCGGCGACAACGGTGGACGTACGCTGCGTCCGTGCGAATGAAGCGAGCGGCGTCGATACGAAGCCGAACAGCGCGACAAACAGTATGCAGCGGAGCACGTTCATGCGGAATCTCTTGCCAGTGACGGGGAGATCTCGCACTTATACTCGCCGCAGCGATACAGCAAAAGCCTCGCGACCTTTTCCCAATTGCGCCGGATGCAGTTCCCCCTGCAAGCAGGAGAGGGTTGGCGCGGGATGATCCGAGCGAAGTTCGCGTAGGGGCGGTAGGAACGGCGGCGCATAAAATCATGCGCGGCTTGTCATGAGGGGAAGGGTGACAAGTGCTAATCCGTGATCCCATGCGCACGCAACACGTCGGCGATATCCACCCGCCAGATATTGCGCGAACCATTGAGCGGACCGCTCAGCCGCTGCTGCAACGTCGCCATGGTGTCGCGCGTCTTGGGAAAGCGCACATCCTCCTGGCGGTTGCTCGATACGTACAGCTCGCCGAACGTGTGTCCCAGCGTCGGTGCGTTTTCCAGGCTCTTGGTGTTCACATCGCCACCCAGATGTTCGGGCTTGCTCCAGCTCCCATCGGGCTGGCGGAAGGCGATATAGATATCGGCACTGCCCAGCGAATCCCCTTCGTTACCGGCGAACAGCAAAAAACGTCCGCGCGGGTCGATGCACGGGTCCATGCGATTGTGCGAGACATCGCCCAGTTCCACACGCTGCGGATCGGAATACCCGTTGCCCGTGGGATGCACCACATAGATCTGATAGAGCTTGCCCGAATCCGCACGGTGCGCGGAGAAATAGATGTCGCCGTTGGCCGCAATGGACGGGTTGTAGAGCATCGCGCCTTCGTTCAATGCGCCGTCCACGTGCATGGGCTCGCCCCAGCGTCCGTTCGCCTGGCGCTCGACGTACCACAGGTTGGTACCGGCAAAATGCTGGCCGCCCATCTCGGCGGCTATCGGCGCGTCGCCAGGATGCACCGGTCGATTGGAAACGAAATACAGGCGCTTTCCGTCAGGCGAAAACGCCGGTTCGGAGTCGTGCCACTGGCCGGAGAAGGATGCCACTTCCGGCGTGGACCAGCGCGCGCCTTGGCGATGCGAAACCAGGATGGTGTCGTCGGTTTCCGCGAAATCCGAGCGCATGAAGTACAGCGTCTGCTCGTCCGGCGAAAACGCGGCGGTGGTTTCCTGCAGGCCGGTGGAAATGACGCCAGGACCCAGCAGCTCGGCCGCGTTCACCGACCCGCCGCAAGCCAGCGCCACTACCATCGCCCAGACCAATGCCTTGCGCTGCATACATGTTTCCTAGTGAAGGTCGATATGACCGATCCCTCATGCTCAAGGCAGCAAGACCTGCGCGCTGCGGATTTGTGACAGGCGGTTGCGTTCGCTGGATAAGCGGTTGCCGGCACGTGCGACCGGATCAGGCCATGCCCAGGGCGCGCCGCGCATGCGTGCGGAAGCGGCGGCTCAGGCTGAGGCGGGTGCCGTTGTGCAGCACCACCTCGGCATTGCCCTGGAACAGCGGATGGATTTCGCGGATGCGCTCCACGTTGACCAGCGTGCCGCGGTGGATACGCAGAAAGTGCGCGGGATCGAGCACATCCAGCAGATGCCGCAGCGTTTCGCGATGCAGGTAGCTGGCGCCGCCGACATGGATCTGCACGTAATTGCCGTCTGCGCGAATCCAGTCGATATCTTCGATGGCGATCACGCGGATGCTCTCGCCGATGCGCACGCTGATGCGTTGCACGTGGGAGGGTGTGGTGGGCGTGATCGGCGCGGCTGGCGTCGATAACGCATGCGCCTGCAAACCCAGCCAATGTTGCCGCACGCGCGTCATTGCCTGGTCGAAGCGCGCCTGATCGATCGGCTTGAGCACGTAGTCCAGCGCATTGGCGTCGAAGGCGCGCAGCGCGTGCTGGCCGTAAGCGGTGGCGAATACCACCATCGGCAAGGTATCGGGCTTCATCCGATGCAGCAGCCTGAAGCCGTCCATGCCGGGCATGCGGATATCGAGGAACAGCAGGTCGGGCTTCAACACGGTGATCGCCTGCAGGGCTTCGGTAGCGTTGCCGCATTCGCCCACGATCTCCACATCGGTATGTGCGGCCAGCGCCTGCCGCAGCGCCAGGCGCGCGAGCACTTCGTCGTCGACCAACAAGGTGCGGATCGGCGGCGTGTTCATGCGGCGGACTCCGTCACGTGTTCGCGGAAGGGAAAGCGCAGTTCCACACGGGTGCCGCCCTCGGCCTTGCGCGCCAGCACCACGCTGGCTGCTTCGCCGAACAGCACCTTGAGGCGTGCGCGGGTATTGCCCAATCCCAGTCCTTCGGCGGCGCCCTCGGGCAGTCCGAGGCCATCGTCATCCACGCGCAGATACAGCTCGCCACCCTCGCGGCGGCTCACGATCTGCAGCTGGCCGGGCTCCGGCTTGTCCAGCAGCCCGTGGCGCAGCGCGTTTTCCACCAGCGGTTGCAGGATCATGCTGGGCACGGCGGCGTGCACGGTATCCATCGCCACGTCGATATGCGTGCTCAGGCGATCCTGGAAGCGTACCTGCTGGATCTCCAGATAACAGCGCAGCAATTCCAGCTCGCGCGCCAGCGGCACTTCCAGTGCATGGCGTTCCTCCAGCGTGAGGCGCAAGAGGTCGCTGAGGCGCGCGATCATCAGGCGCGCCTGGATCGGATCGGCCAGCGCCAGCGCGGAAATCGCGTTGAGGGTGTTGAACAGAAAATGCGGTTGCAGTTGCACACGCAGCGTGCGCAATTGCGATTGCGCCAGTTGCGAGGCCAGTTCTGCATTGCGCAGGCGCTCATCGCGCAGGCGGCGCTGCGACTCCAGGCCGCGCGACACCGCCAGGATCACCCAATACAGCAGCAGCGCGAAGTGATAGACATAGGCGAACTCCATGCGCAGGAACGCACCGAAGGTGCTGACCGGCATCGGCCCGGCGCCGCAGGCCGACCAGAAGATCGCCATGTGCACCACCACGTGCGCCAGCGCTACACCCAGACTCGCAGACACATGCACCGCCACGAAGCGCTGCCAGCCGTGACCGGCGCTACGGCGGCCCAGGCCGGCGATCAGTGGCACCAACAGCATCCACAAATAGAAATCGGCGAAATTCCAGACGAGTATGCGCGGCCAGTGCGCGGCGCGGCCTTCGCTGATCGACGACAAGCCGGCGCTCACCGTGTACGACAGTGCGATCAGTGTCCAGAACCCCAGCAACAGGGCCGGCCTGGTCAATCGCTGTGGTGCGATGCGCGTGGACACCTCATCCTCGTCTTCTGCCGCCATGCGGATGGCGACGAGTGTGCGGGCGGCGCGGGCTGGCGAGAAGTGCCTCAAGACCTGGGTTCAATGCTGCCGCAGCCAAGCGCCCAGGGCAAAGGCGTGAATGCGCTGGTCCGCGCCGCTGTAATACAGCGTGGCCAGGTCGGGCGACAGCCTCGATTCCGTGCCCGACGGGCCGAGCGGTTGCGGCGTCGTCCAGCCGTTGGCGGTCGCGAAGGCGATAAACAAGGCGCTGTCGCCGCTTGCCGAGGGCGGCCGGTTGGAGCTGAAGACGATAAAGGACTGGTCCGGCGCCACCGCCGGATCGAAATCCGCGCTGACGCCATCGCTCAGGCTGAGCGCTTGCGGCGGTTGATAGCGACCATCCTTGTACGCGCTCCGGTACAGCCGGAACTTGCCGCCGGTCGCACCGTGCTGCATGAAATACAGGCTGCCGTCGGCGGCCACGGCTGGGGCGAAAATCGAGCTGTTGGTGTTGATGACATCGGGCAGGCGCTCTGGCCTACCCCAGCCGTGTGCATTACGCGCCACCCGCCATATGTTGCCGCCACGCCCCGGCTGGGATTTGCCGCTGAAGAAACCATCGAGCGCAACGCCACTGGCATGCGCCGGCCGGTTGGAAATAAAGACCATATGCGAACCATCTGGCGCCATGGCCGGCTCCAGATCCATCCAGCCCTGCGAAAAGGAAACCGGCTTGGCCGTCGTCCAGTTTGCGCCGTTGCGTTCGGCCATATAAAGACGCCGGGCGATACCGCTGCCGCGCGAAAACACTACCGCATTGCCATCCGGCGTAAAGGCAGGCGACGCATCCTCGGCCTGATTCCACGGACCATCGGCGGCCGTGCCAGCTTGCTGGTGGGCATCCAGCCATGGCGCAAGCGAAAGCTGCCAGACGCGGTCGCCATGCTGGTTCGCATCCGCACGTTCGCCTGGCGCGCGCCGATCGCTGTAGAAGTAGAGCGTGCGCTCATCCGGACCAAGCTGCGCACCCATCGCGTGCGTGCCGCCGTTCACGTCATCGCCCAGATCCTGCGGCGCGCTCCAGCCGTGCGCCGTGGCGAACGCGATCGCCAATCGATAAGGTTGTTGCGGCGCACGCTGGATGCTGACCACGATGAAGGATTGATCGGGCGCTATCGCCGGATCACGCACCTGCATCGATGCATCGCCCAAGGCCACCAGCTCAGGCGCCAGGTAGTGGCCATTACGAAATGCAGCGTGTTGCAGGCGCAGGCTGTCGCCCGGTCCGCAGCCGATGTAATACAAATCGCCATTCGCAGCGATGCTCGGCGCGAACGTCATCGAGCAGGTATTCACCGTATCGGGCAAGCGAACCGGCTTTCGCCAACCATTACCTTCGCGCGCCACGCGCCAGAGATTCATGCCGTGCCCCGGCGTGCGGCGACCGCTGCGTATCGCATCGATCGGCGCGCCATCGCCCGAGGCGGGGCGGTTGGACACGAACAGCAGATACGAACCATCCGGCGTCATCGCCGGATCCAGGTCGCGCCAGTGTCCGGAAAAAGACGCCGGTCGCGGCGTCGACCAATCCGCGCCGACGCGATGCGCTTCGAACAGCGCCGAGCCATCGCCCACGCTGCGCATGACATACACCGTGGCGCCATCGGGTGTGAATGCAACGGCGCCGTTATCGCCCGTGCCGGAAATGCTGCCCGGTGCGAACACGATGGGCGTGGCCGCGCTGCCTGCAAGCGCAGAACCGGTAACGGCAAGCAGGATGGCGAACATCGACGGGCAGCGCATAGGGGTTCCTCGGCTGTGGACGACGGCAGCGTAACCTGTACGCCTGGCATGCATGCGGACGGTGTGACGAGCGGTCCCTGAGCGATGGCGAGTGGCGCATATGCCGGGTCAACCGGAACGCAACGTGTCGGTGACAATCTAGCCAGCAAGCGTATGATCCGCAGAAGGCCATGACGACCGCTCTACTGACAGCGCTCGTGCAAGTGCCGCCCTCTCGCGCCACACCATACGTGCATGGGTTAAGGATGCTCTGATCTATTCCACGTACCCGTCACCGCACTGTGCGTGGAATAGATCAGAGCATCCTTAAGCAAGCCGTGACCATGAAAACGCGCGAGCTTGTCCCAGCGAGCAGTGAATATTTGATGGCGGAAAGTGGCGACGCCAGGTTTCTTTTACGGAGGCTCACGTGAAAAAGACATTCCTGTTGTTCGCCATCGCGCTTTTGTCCATCAATGTCTATGCGCAGAACAACACCGATCCATTGGCCTTGAAGCAATCCCTGGATAAGGCAACGGCTGCGGTCAGAGACGCCTACAGCAAAGGCGACGCCGCCAGGGTGGCGCAATTGCACAGTCCGAACGTTGTCAAATACTTCGGCGGAAATAACGTTGTAGTCGGTCGAGACGCGGTGGAACAACAGGCCAGGGCATGGTTTGAGCATTCGAATGTGCAGTTTGTCGAAAATACCGTCGAGAACACTTGTTTCGTCGGAAACGTTGCGATCCAGACCGTCATCTTTGCCATCAAGGCGACGCCGAAGAACGGAGGACCACCTTCCACGTCGAGGGGGCGATCGATGGTGATCTACGTTCAAGACAAAACCAGCCCAACGGGTTGGCTGACGTTGCGCGAGATCGCGCAAGAAGCGCCGCCGCCAACGCAATCGCCTCCGACGCACTAACAGGTGTAGCCAGCCGGAACCCGGCATTAGTATGATTAATCACATTTATCAAAAAATGCCGGGGAAGGGCTGCCATGCGCGTTACACGAGCAGTGGTCGTAATGCTGATCGCCATCATTGTCGCCATCGGCGACGTCCACGCGGCAGCAAGTGGGGAATCCATCCATTTCGACCCCGCGAGCAAGGTGTTTCGCCTCGATGCGGCCAAGGTCACGTATGCGTTCGGCGTGGATGACAAGGGTCGGCTGCAATCGCTCTATTGGGGGCCGCGCCTGGATGCCTCCGATCGACTTCCTTCCGCTGTTACTCCACCCAAGGCCGATGGCATCGACGGCGACATAAATCGGGTGCGTCAGGAATACAGCGGCTGGGGTGGCGGGCTTTACTACGAGCCGGGCGTGAAGATCACGTTTCCCGATGGAAATCGCGACCTGGAGTTGCGCTATCAGTCCTATTCGATCAAGGGCGACACGCTTTTCGTCACGCTCAAGGACATCGAGCGCGCGATCGTTGTCACGCTTGAATACGAGATGGACCCAGGCACCGGCATCGTGCGCCGCAGCGCAACGATAGCCAATCAGACGGCAACGCCCGTGATCATCGAACAGGCCAACGCGGCGACGTGGTTCCTACCGCGCAGCCGCGATTACACCTTGCGCTTTCTGTCCGGTCGCTGGGCCGGGGAAAACGACATCAACGAACGGCCCGTGCAACCCGGCAAGACCGTGCTTGAAAGCCGGCGCGGCACTACCGGCATGCAGAACGAGCCATGGTTTGCCGTGCGCCGCAACGATGCGAACGAGAGCAACGGCCAGGTGTGGTTCGGTGCGCTGGCCTGGAGCGGTTCCTGGCAGATCACGGTCGAGCAGGATCAGGTCGAGCAGGTGCGCATCTCCGGCGGCTTCAATCCGTTCGACTTCGGCTACAAGCTGGCTGCCGGCGCAAGCTTGAATACGCCGAGCTTCTACGCAGGCGTGACGACGGATGGCCTTGGCGAAGCCTCGCGTCTTATGCATCGGCTGGAACTCACGAAGATCCTGCCGCAGGCGCCGGCTCCGCGCGTGCGGCCGGTGTTGTACAACTCGTGGGAAGCGACCGGCTTCAAGGTCGACGAGCCCGGCCAGATCGCGCTGGCCGAAAAAGCCGCCAGCATCGGTGTCGAACGCTTTGTGATGGACGATGGCTGGTTCGGTGCGCGCAATTCTGACAAGGCCGGTCTCGGCGACTGGGTCGTCAATCAACAGAAATTTCCGCATGGCTTGAAGCCGCTGATCGACCGCGTACACACGCTCGGCATGGATTTCGGCCTGTGGGTGGAACCTGAGATGGTCAATCCCGATAGTGACCTCTATCGCGCGCATCCGGATTGGGTGTTGTACATGAACGGCCGGCCGCGAACCGAAGGACGCAACCAACTGGTATTGAATCTCGCGCGTGCTGACGTACGTGCGTATGTCTACAACGCGCTGGACAAGCTGCTCAGCGAAAACGATATCGCCTTCCTCAAATGGGACTACAACCGCAGCTGGTCCGAGCCCGGCTGGCCCGCGGTGGCGCCGGATGAGCAGAAGAACGTCTACGTCGACTTCATTCGCAACTACTACGGCATTCTCGAAGAACTGCGCAAGAAACATCCGAAGGTCGAAATCGAATCGTGCTCGAGCGGCGGCGGCCGTATCGACCTGGGCGTGATGCACCTGACTGATGAAGTGTGGACGTCGGACAATACCGACGCCTTCGATCGCCTGCGCATCCAGGACGGCTTCACGCAGGCGTGGACGCCGGCGGTGATGATGGCCTGGGTCACCGATTCGCCGACCTGGGTCAACAACCGCACGCTCTCGCTCGAATATCGGTTTCTCTCTTCGATGCAGGGCTCGCTTGGCATCGGCGCGGATTTGAACAAATGGCAGCCGCAGGATTTCGCCACCGCACGCCGCCTTGTTGCCGAATACAAGGCTATCCGCAAGACGGTACAACAAGGCAGCTTGTATCGCCTGGTTTCCCCGCAGGACGGTAGCGAACAATCGGCCACCGAAAGCGTCAGTCCTGATCGCGCGCATGCCGTGCTGTTCGCCTTTCTGCATTCGAGCACCGAAAACTATCCGTACCCCACCGTGCACCTGCAGGGCCTGGACGCGAATGCGAAATACCGCATCCGCGCCATCGCCGGCACCTTTGATCCACGCACGCCGCAGGTGGCGAGCGGCGCGTACTGGATGCATGCGGGAATCGATTTGCTGATGCGCGGGGACTTTCAGGCGGCGGCCGTGGTTTTCGACAAGGAATAGTCCGAGTAGCGGCAAGCTGACAAGCGTTTCGCTGGCGCTTGAAATCTCCTTCACCGGGGAAAGACCCGCGCTAGAGCTACGCCTCTCCAGTATGGCGATGCGGCACACATGCGTGCCGCATTTCCACTTTTTTCTGGAGCGCAAGATCATGGCAAATACTGAAAACAAACAAGGTCAAGATGGCGGACGCGGCTTTGCCGGCATGGACGACTCCAAACAGCGCGAAATCGCCAGCGAAGGCGGACGTGCTGCGCATGAAAGCGGACATGCTCACGAGTTCACCTCGGAAGAAGCGCGGGAAGCCGGCCGCAAGGGCGGCGAGTCCGTCAGCGAGGATCGCGAGCATATGTCCGAGAGCGGCCAGAAAGGCGGTGAACATAGCCGTGGTGGATCGAACGCGAGCGGTGGCAATCGCGGCGGTTCCTCCGAACAACATGCCGAGGCGGGTCGCCAAAGCCATAAAAATACGTAAGGCGTTGGTCCGGTCCTCTCTCTTCTTGCGGAAGAGAGAGGCGGACGCCATCGACAATCAAACGGAAACTTGCGTCGATCAGGCCACGGCCAATGGCACTACCTTAAGCATCGTCGCCCCGGCGAAAGCCGGGGTCCAGTGCCTTTGAGGATCTAAAAAAGTCGCTGGGTGATTCGCTTCGCTCACCCCTTGGGGCCGTCCTTCGGACGTTCTCCGCGCTTTGCGCTACGTCCGGCCTTCGCCGGGAAGACAGGCCATCGGCGAAAGGGATTGGGTATCGCCGTGATGAGCGCGCTCGGAACCGCGATAAAATCTTCCGCCAGCCCCGAGCTTCTGGTCGCGACGGAAGATGGCCGAAGCTTGTACGTGCGCCTGGGTTGGACGGTCATCGCACCGTTCGCCACGGCGACCATTCCAGATACGGATATTTGATACCTGCACATACACAGGCGCGAGCACACGCAAAGGTCGAACACATGGCGGTCAAACGGATGGATAACGTGGCGATCGTCGTTGAGGATCTCGACGCGGCGATCGCTTTCTTCCGCGAACTCGGCCTCGATCTGGAAGGGCGCGCGACAATCGAAGGAGCATGGGCCGGGCGTATCACCGGACTGGGCGACCAGTGCGTCGAGATTGCCATGATGCGCACGCCGGATGGCCACAGCCGCCTTGAACTCTCACGCTTTCTGAAGCCAGCTGTTGTGGCGGATCACCGGAACGCTCCGGTGAATGCGCTAGGTTATCTGCGCATCATGTTCGCGGTGGACGATATCGACGAGACGCTTGAAAAACTCCGCAAGCACGGCGCGCAACTCGTGGGCGAGGTTGTTCAATACCAAGACGTGTATCGGCTTTGCTATATCCGCGGCCCGGAACGACTTTTGATTGGACTCGCCCAGGAGCTCGGGTGAGAGATCAGCACGATAAGTGTGGTTGCATTCGACGGTTGAGTGATTGAAGGCTCGGTGATTGCGCCTTACCGCCATCTTGTCCGCGATGCCATCGTGACAGGCCATCACGGCGATCCCATCGGTCGCAGCGAATGCACATCACCCCTATGGTTGACCGTGCTTGGCCTGGCTGCGCCTACCACTCCCCAGGTTTGAGCACGGCTGACGCTTCGCGAGCGTCCGGGACATGGCGATAAAAAAGCCCGCAGGGGGAGCCTGCGGGCTTCGGGTCATCCATCTTTACGCTGCAAAGCGAGGAGGGGAGGCCAGGCTAAGCGGTGGGACTGATGTCTCACGACATGCAATAACTATACTACCGGGTATATTAATAAAATGTAATGCCGTGTGTGCCATGACCGTCAGAGCGCTGGCGCAAGACCACTGCAGGCTCGTGTAAAAAATCCGGTCCGATTGCGACTCACTGATAGCAAGCCCACGGATTCTGGACCATGCCCACGAGCGACGTACGCTTCCAGCGCCTGCTGGACGACAATCAAGGACGTCTTGAGCGGCTGGCCCGCCAATATGCCGATCCGGCCGACTGGCAGGATTTGCTGCAAGACATCCACGTACAGCTATGGCTGAGTCTGGACAGCTTCGACGGCCGTTCCCTGCTGTCCACCTGGGTTTATCGGGTGGCGTTGAACACCGCCATCAGCCATCGGCGCAAACCTCGCATGCCACCGCGTGGCGAAGTTCCCGACCATCTCGGCGATAGCGGTGCCACTCATGATTCGTTGGATGTGCTGCGCGAATTTCTGGCATCGCTAGGCAGCATCGACCGCGCGCTCTTGCTGATGGATCTGGAGGACATGACGCGCGAGCAGATCGCGGAGGTATTGGGCCTCAGCACCGGTGCGGTCGCCGTGCGCATGACTCGCCTGAAGCAGCAGTTCAGCCAGCGCTACCTGGAGCCCTGACCCATGAGCTGGAAAGATCTTCAAGTTCAGTGGAAACATACGGCGGTGACGCCGTTGCCTGCCTCCATTGTCCAGGACACGCTTCGTCGCGCACAACGGTTGCGGCGAAGAGTCTTCTTGCGCGATGGCATTGAAACGGTCGTCGCGCTGGCGATGGTGCCGGTCGTTTTTGGCTGGCTACGCGATGCCATGCATGCGCGCTTGCTACTGATGGAGGCATCCGCTGCGCTCCTGCTGGCATGGCTGTTCTTCGTGCCGTGGCGGTTATGGCGCGCGCGCCGCCTATTGCCTCGCAATGATCCCGGCTTGCCCCTGCAGCGCTACCTGGAGCGGCAGAAGCAGGCCATGCTGGCGCAGGCGCGCATGCTTGAACAGGTCGTATGGTGGTATCTCACGCCCTGCATGCTGGGCCTCACCGGCTTGACGGTAGGCAAGCAGGGGCTGACGCGGGGCGTGCTCATCTACTTGAGTATCGTGCTTGTGCTTTACGTTGCCATCGAGCGCCTGAACAGGCGAACTGCCAAACAATATTTTCGTCGTCGTGCGGCCGATATCGATACGGCATTCAGTGAATTGGCCGCATTGGAAGAAAACTCCGAGATTGCCCACCCTTCGGAGGAGGAGTCGTGATGAGCTCCGCTGTTGCGCGCCGTTCCACAGCGCGGCAACGACGTGAATTTCGGCTCGGATGATTGCCGTGGTTGACGCAGTTGTTCACTCCCGCTGCACGCACTCGCTGCAACATTAATCCGGTGAGCCGCCAGGCCAGACCTTGGCGCTATGACTCCGGGAGAGGGCTGAACCTTGCATCACTTCGGCTGGCGTCGTGGCCAAGCCGACCCTCTTTGCGCAAGCGAGAGGGCATATGCGTTCGGGCACTGGATCGTTTGTCGCGCTTCACGGCGTCAGTCATGATGTTTGCGTTGGTTATATCCACGCACAGTTTTTTGCTCATACGCAGGACATTTCAGCGGTCGGCAATGCTCGCTCTGCATGAAGCGAAGGGGACGATAAACGCCATCTGCATCGCCTCCGGCGGCGTGGCAAGCGGGCATCCCTGGTTCAAGGAGGCACAACATGTCCGCAACGTTACGCTGCAAGCCACTTGTCCTATCCCTTGGCCTGCTGCTGGCCGGTGCAGGCGCAAAGACCTGGGCGGTGGAGCTTGCGCCGGCTACCGATGCCGGCATGGCCTCTGCGAGCAAGCCTGCAAACGTTACGCTGTTCCTGAAACTGCGTAACGAAGCTGCGCTGGAGAGTTACGTCAGGCAAACCGTTACGCCTGGCAGCGCACATTACTTGCAATTCCTTACCACCCGTCATTTTGCGCAGCAATTTGGCGCTACGGATGAAGATATTGCGCGCGTGCAAGAGTATCTGCAAAGGCAGGGCCTGCACGGTGAAGTGCTGCCCAGCCATGTGGCCATTCGCGTCAGCGGAACCTTGGGTCAATTCGAGCAATTGTTCCAGACGTCCATACACGACTACGTCGCAAGTGGGAGTGGACGGCACTTCCACAAGCCGGTCCAGCCGTTGCAAATGCCTTCGGCCATCGCCGATGTGGTCGATATGGCGACCGGGCTGAGTACGGAGCACGCATATCGCCCGCATCGTCTTTCAGCGCCGGCTTTGCGCGGAAACATTCAAGCGTTGCCGCTTGCCAAGCCTGCCGTAGGGAATTCCACGGCAACCGGTATCCCTGGGCAGTACACCGTGGGCGACGTCGCCAATCTTTACGACATCAACCCGCTTTACAAGCATGGTGTGGTCGGCAAGGGTGCGACCGTGGGGATCGTGACCTTGTCCAATTTCTATCCCAGCGATGCGACGACCTATTGGTCGGACATCGGTCTGGCGACCCGGCAGAACCGCATCAGGCAGATGCACGTGGACGGTGGCGGGGCGATCGATAGCGGCAGCGGTGAAACAGCCATCGCCGTGGAACAAGCGGGCGGTATTGCCCCTTGGGCCGACGTCATCGTCTATGACGCTCCCAATACGACCGAAGGTTATCTGGATGCGTTTGCACAGGCCGTATCCGACAATGTCGCCGACAGCCTTTCCACCAGTTGGGGCAGCCCCGAGTTCTTCAGTTTCGCTGCGTGGGCGGGAGGCGACCCCAGCGACACCACGGATGTGGGTGATTTGCGCGCCTTCCATACATTATTTCTGGAGGCAGCTGCTCAGGGTCAATCGCTCTTTGCGGCAGTCGGCGATTCCGGGGCATACGACGTCAACCCATACTTCTCCGATGCGGTGGGTTACAGCGTGCCGCTCAGCGTCGATTCGCCCGCCTCCGATCCGTACATCACCGCGGCCGGAGGTACCACGGTGCCCTACCGCTACGCCTTCGGCAATGGCCCGGAGGAATCCATCACCCAGGAAAGCGTATGGGGCTGGGACTACATCCAGAACTACTACGCAACGTATCTGAACCAGGGCGTGTCCTTGTTCTCAGCGGGCGGCGGCGGTGGCGTGAGCGTGTACTGGCCCACGCCGTTCTATCAGCGTGCCACATCCGGCATTCAAACCAGCCAGCCGGGGCAGGCGGTGGTCTTCTGCGATTTGTTGGGAGGTTGCACCACGATTTTGAACATGCCCAGCGATTTTGCGGGCCGCAATCTGCCGGATATCTCTCTGGATGCCGATCCCGAAACGGGCTATGTCTACGTTTCGACCACCGACGGTGGCCTCAAGAGCGGTGAAGGCGGCACCAGCTTCGTATCGGCACAGCTCAATGGCATCAATGCACTATTGAGACAGAGCGCAGGACATCGCATCGGATGGTGGAATCCGCAGATCTATGCGCTCCAGCATATCGTCGGCTATGGAAAGTTCTCGCCTTTTCGCAGCGTCCGTGCCGGGGACAACTGGTTTTACCAAGGCGCGCCGCAGTACAACCCCGGCGCGGGTATCGGCTCGTTGGATGTGGCGAAGCTGGCCGCGTTCCTGCGGGTAGGGTTTTGACAGATCACGACGCCGTCGCACTGGCAGAGTCTGTCATCTGGATTCGTTCGATGAATGTGACGCACGCCTTTGAAAGCGGGATGATTTGAAGCTTGCCATGAGCCAAGCCGATGCATTCGGCGTGCCTGAACTTAGGTCATCAGCAACGCCGACATGGCAGCTCTGACAAAGGCCGCACGCTCATCGCTTTCGTCGATTGAGACTTCGATCCCATAACCATGCACGCGACCTTAAGGGACTCCGCATTGCACATCTCCTAACCGGGGCGCATTTCGCCGGCTCAGCAACAATCGCCGCGCTCCCCGCTGTGTCGCTGATCGCTTGTGCATTGGCCAGTTCAGATGTGCCGGGCACGAAAATGTCGATGTCGCAGCCAAAGGTTGGTCCCGTATTTTCGGGCGTGAATATTCACCGGCATGTCCAGGGAGCGCTGTTCGATGGATGTCTGCTTCGACGTCCTGTCTACCTATGTTATGCACTTGGAGGTTCGAACGTGATTACTCGAAGGCTTCTCTCTGGCAAACCCATGCCCCAATGGGCACTGGGCGTTGCCGCTGCCGTCCTGTCTTGTTGCACAGCCTACGCTTCAGGCTGGGACAATAAGCCGGTCAGCGGGCAAACCTATAGCATCGTCAACGAACAAAGCGGCTTGAATCTAGAGGTAGAAGGCTGGTCCAAGCAAGACGGCGGCAATATCGATCAATCGCCATCCAGTTGCCAGGCCAATCAGCAGTGGAAGGTCACGCAACTCTCCGACGGCTCCTGGTCGATACTGTCGGCGTACAACCAGAAATCCTTGGATAACTTTGGTTGGTCGAAGAGGAGCGGAGATTCTGTCAGGCAGTGGGCGTACAAAAACACGCCAAATCAGCATTGGACGCTTCAAGCCACGGGCAGCGGTGCATTCAAAATCATTTCCAGCTTTTCGCAGCAGCTGTTGAGCATCAACGACAACAATGCCTCCTCGACGGTCACCCATAACAACGACGTGTGGTGGCCGCACCAGCATTGGTATCTGATTCCCACGGCGGAAAACTGCGCGCCGCCGTCGAACGCTTCCCGTGCGTTCAGCAAGACCTTCATGGGCAGCAAAAAGATCCTGATCGGCGGATCGTTCGACGATTCGACGGCAGGTCAGGCACCGTTCGATGCACGCTATGTGTACCTGCACAGCCAGCCCGCCAAGTCTGCTGCCTGCTATGCCAATTGCTACACCTACTGCAATGCGACACCCTGGTGGGGTTGCTGGGGCACGTGGCAGCAGTCCGCATCGGGCGTTTACGTCACCCGCACCGATGACACGGATGCCAAGGCCACCTGGCAGGGTAAGGCCCATCCGCAAATTCCCCTCTGGACCTGGTACTCGCTACGCGATCTGGGTGACGCCGCAGGTCAAGGAGATGGCCCGGGCGAAGTGCAGGCCATCCAGAATGCCGCCCTGCTTTCGCGCTATTTGAGCGATTACCGCTTCTTCCTCGAGAAGATCGGAAACAATCGTGCGATGGTGCATCTGGAGCCGGACTTCTGGGGTTACGTGCAATCCATCAACGTCAACCCGCACAAGGTTGCGGCCAAGGTCAGAGAGGCCGATCCGGCCGACTGCGGCACCCAGGAAGACAGCGCAGCAGGATTGGCGCAATGCCTGGTTTCCATGGCGCATACCTATGCACGCAACGCCACCGTGGGGCTGCATGTGTCCTGCTGGAACTACAAACAACCCGGCGCTGCGAAGATTTGCGCTCAGTTCTACAGCGCGCTTGGTGCGGGCAAGGAGGACTTCCTGGTGACGGATGCCTCCGATCGCGATGCTGGCTGGTACGAGAAACACAACAACCCGGGTCAATACTGGGACGACCAGAGCTTCGCCACGTGGCTGGATTCGGTCAAGACCATTACCGAAGGCGTGGGCAAGCCGATGGTGATCTGGCAGATTCCGCTCGGCAACATGGAGCAGAACAACACCAAGGACCATTATCAGGACAACAAGGTCGACTACCTTTTCACGCACATCAATGAGGTCGCCGACGCCCATGTCGCCGCCCTGATGTTCGGTGCGGGCTGGGGCGAGCAGACCACGCCGGAAACCGATGGCGGCAACCTGATCAACAAGACCATCAACTATTGGAAGTCGGGCGGCACGCCGCTGCGCTAAGCCCAAGTCGATAGCGTTCCGTGCGGCAAGGCGCTTTGCCTTGCCGCACGGCACCAACCCGTGACCCGCTCTTGCGCTGCTGTCGCATTTCGGTGGAGGCGACAGGAGCGTCACGCGGAACTGGCCGGCACGCAAAACCATCACCGTGAAATTGCTGCTGCGCAGCTTCAATTTTCGCAAGCGTGTCTTGTGTTCTTCGCAATGCCGTATCCTGCAGCGAGCGATACAGTGTCGCAGCAGAAACAATGCAGTGCGCGCATTCGTGTACTGTGCAGGTTGGGGTATGCACCGGATATATCCACGCTTGTGCTCCGGCCTTGCTTGCACAAAAACGAAGGTTTCGCGCTGGCAGATCGACAAAAAATGAATTGAGTCGCCCACTGCTGTCCGAGGAAAGCGTCTGAACGTCTTGCAGGAATGGCTAAATGTTCGTCATCCCAGCGAAAGTTGGGATCCAGCGACTTGCAGAGTGCCCAAGGCACTGGATGATTCGCTTCGCTCACCCCTTCGGGGCCATCCTTCGGATGTTCTCCGCGCTGCGCGCTACGTCCAGCTTTCGCCGGGATGACGGATCGGTAGCGTTGAATTTGCAGGTGAAAATCGCGCAGCCGGGTTACATGTCGAAGTTTTTCTTGGCGCGTCATGTTTTCCCCGGACAGCACTAGCCTTCGCCGGAATGACGATGAGGCAATATGAGTGGTTGGGCGCGAGATACCAAGCGCTGATTTTGCTCAACATATCAGCGAAAAACGCGGGGAGATTTCTGGGTTTGCACGCAACCTACGCGCTCCGCGCCAAGGAATTCGAAGAGTCCACCTTGGGTCATCCATCACATTCGGGCCTTTTATGAATAGCATTCGAGCTCTCCTCCATGCGCTGCTTCTATGGGCTCCGATCTGTGCCTCGGCTGTCTCTCCAGAGTCAGCCGTTACCCATACAAAAGACACCGCGCGATCTTCGGTCAGCGCATCGGGAAACGCCCAAAGCACCACTCTCCCGCCGCCTCCTTTCGGGTTATCCGAGGTGCGTAGAGGTCCCGACGCAGACCGGCGCGTGCATTGGTGGCGCGAAGCGCGATTCGGAATGTTTATCCATTTTGGGATCTATTCCGTGCTAGGCCACGGCGAATGGGCCATGTTCAACGAACGCATGCCTCATCGCGAATATGCAAAGCTCGCGGACGCGTTCAAACCAGATCCCCGTGCGCCCGAAACGTGGGTGAAAGCGGCCCAGCGGGCCGGCATGAAATACATGGTGCTGACGGCACGCCACCATGACGGTTTCGCATTGTTCGACTCGCATGCGAATGATTTCAATTCGATGCGTACGGCCGCACATCAAGATATCGTCGCCGAGTACATGCGCGCCGCGCACGCGCAAGGGATGCGCGCAGGGCTGTATTACTCTCCCCTCGACTGGCGTTTCCCCGGGTACTTTTTCCCCGACCTTTACCTTGAATCCGCCGAGGCGATGCGTGAGCAGTACCACAAGGAAATCGAGCAACTGGCATCGGACTACGGCCAGCTTGATCTGATCTGGTTCGACGGCGGCGGTGAACAATGGCTCGGCTTCGGCGGTATTGAATTCGATGGCTCAGGCTGGAAATCGCGTGCGCATGACAAACCTTATTCGGGACGGTTCTCGTGGCAGGATGATCTCGTCAGCCGGCGTCTTCATCAGCTCCAGCCGCACATTCTTATCAACGATCGAACCTCGGCCCCCGGAGACTGGCGAACACGGGAAGGTGCAGAGCGGCTCGGCGACTTCGACAATACCCAGCCGTGGGAATTGTGCGTGACACTTGCCGGCACCTGGGGTTACCAACCCGGTGCGAAACCGCGATCGCTGCAGGAACTCGTGCTGCTGCTGACCAACACGGTGGTGCGCGACGGAAATTTTCTGCTGAACGTGGGGCCTGCACCGGACGGCCATATCCCGAACGACCAGCTGCAACGCCTCGATGAATTGGGCCGCTGGCTGCAAAGCCACGGCAAGGCCATCTACGGAACACGCGGCGGCCCGTTCCTGCCCTCCGCTACGGCTGGCTTCACGCGGTCAGGCAAGACGATTTTCTTGCACCTCCTGCCGAGCAACGACTCTGCGCCACCCAGCAGCATGACCATTCCTGCATTCACTGCCGGCCCAAGGCTGTTGCGCGCTCAGGTATTAGGTGAGAAGACGGACCTGGCGCTGCGTTCCATCCCAGGCGGCGGATTCAGCCTTTCGCTTCCCAAGGCTTCCTCCGACTCTCCGACCGTGATCGTGGAGCTTACTTACGACGGTTCGGTGATGGGGCTGCCGGTACAGTCGCTTTAAGCGGGTTCTGATTTATTCGGCGCGTCGCATAGATTGGGGTGCAACTAAGATGTTCCCGACAACCCACGTGAACAGAACCCCATGGTCCTCGCGTTTTAAAACCGCATAGTTTATGCCTGTTCTTCTAGATCAGCGAGTTACCACGTAAGCAACTTCGACAAATCGGCTAGGCAAGATGCCCTTCATCCCAGCCGATCCTAGCGAGGTGAGCGACGCATCTGGCGTAAGTGACACAGCATCTTCTTGACCGAACACTTCGTCCACTTTGCGTGCGACGGATTTCGCTGCTTCCAGATATGGTCGGAGCCGATCCACTGGAAAACCTGCGATGGTTTGAGACCCGATTACTGGATGTCGTGTTTTCACCACAAAAAATTCGCCACGTAGCTCAAAGCTGCCATCCCATAGAATTTCTAATTGAGTCGGCAAATCTTTGATGTGTGGCGACTAACGTTCTCCACGCCATACCAAGCAAACAGCTCGATCACGTCGTGGCTCAAGCAGCCATGCATCTCCGGTTGGCAACAAACATCTCGGGCAACGCGCAGCTTGTCGAAATTGACAAAACCTTCACGTTTCTCAAGTTGGAATCATACTTGGAGGTGGAAGGCCGTAGCCTGGACGTCGACGAATAACAGGGGGGTGCAGAGAGACTTAGTCTCCCGATGAAAGGGAGCTTCGTTGTGCACGGATATGCATGGATAAGATTCGGCTTTTGTTGGGGCGGGGATATTTTCCCGTGCAGCTTCCACCTGGATTTACGACGACTAGTTTTGCGAAGCGGTACAAAACTGTCTCGGCACTATGGCCCGCTGGCCAGAAGCGGAATAGCCCAGAGCGTTTTTCGGTAGCGCGGTCATCTTATAACCGCCGCGTTACTAGCATCCTAAACCCCGTCAGCTACTTCCATCTTTGCCAAGAGGTGGCGATCTACTGGGCGAAGATTCAGAACCACTTTAGCCGAAGCAAATTCTCGTTTAGCCGCCCAAAGTTGGAGCGTGGGCTTCGAGCCATCAAGATTAATCGATTCAGTGACGTACACGATCACAAAATCCTCGCCGCATCAGGATATAGGTACACACTCGTCACTGACATATCCCGCTTCTTTCCCACTATTTATACCCATTCAATTCCTTGGGCATTGCACGGAAAAGCAATTGCGAAGACACAGCGGGCAAAAGTATCGCAATACTTCGGAAATATCCTTGACGCAAAAAGCATGGCGATCCAGGACTTCCAAACAATGGGTCTTCCAATTGGTCCAGATACCTCCCACGTAATCGCTGAGATTGTTGGGACTGCGATAGATAGGGAATTAAAGGCAGAGTTGGGAGTTTGGCCTGCTGGCTTTCGCTACGTGGATGACTTTTATCTGTTCTTCAATAAGCGCGGAGAAGCTGAAAGAGCGCTATCGATTCTTTCGCGAGTCGTTGGTGGTTATGAGCTTCAGATCAATGCACAAAAAACGCGCATCATAGAGACGAAGGAGTTGATTGAGGAGTCATGGAAATACAAGTTAAAAGGAATGGCGATCGCTGAAAGTCGAGCAGCACAACGCAATGACATTCACAAGTTCTTTGAGAACCTTCTCGGTTTAGAAAAAAGCTACCGAGATGAAAGCGTCGTTAAGTATGGGCTTAAAATCATCTCGTCCAAGGTGATTAAGAGGTCAAACTGGAGAATCTTTGAATCGTATCTGTTGCATTGCGGATTTTCATTTCCCAATACCATGCAGGTAGTCGCCTCCTTCCTGACGACATACGCCAGGTACGGATATGATGTAAATAGAGAGGCAGTTGCTAGATTCTGCAATACCACGGTCAGTGTTCACGCACCTTCTGACAACCATAGCGAGGTTGCATGGGCGTTGTGGATACTCCTCGAATTAAAATTGCCACTCAATCACGATGCCGTGCAAGCACTGGAAGGGATTTCCAGTTCGGCATGCCTACTCTTAGCTTTGGCAGTTCTGAGCTCACACGCCAACGGCCCCTCAATCTCGGTAGCAAAGCTTTCTCCGTATGCAACGACGGACGCATTGTTCGGTGACGGCTGGCTTTTGGCTTATGAGGGCGGTCGCCGAAAATGGCTTGGTAATTCCAGCACGTCTTTTATATCAGCGGACCCATATTTTTCTGTTCTGATGGCGAACAACGTCAACTTCTTCGACCCGTTACGAAAACTCGATCTACTTTTTGCGATCAAGGATACGGCATCCTTTAACGACGCGTTGTTCGACTCTGACAAGGACCTTGCTGACTTCGTTGAGTTTGATGAGGTGGACGAAGAGTATTTTGATCAAGGAGAAGAAGACAGTGATGACGATGATGAGAAGGACGAAGATCAAGAGGACGACACAGAAGAAGAGGCTGAACAGCATCTATTCGATGACGATTTGATGCATTGGTAAGTAGTGTGCCCGAATGCAGCGAGATAGAAGCGCTCGAACAATACCTGCGAATTCCTGATTTGTTTGAGATAAATCTATGCGCGGGTATGTAGAAATGGCCGCTAGGAATTTTCATCAACAAGAGGGGGATGAGTGGAACTTCACGATCTGAAGGTACAACTTCAGCGGCATTTCACCGATGGTCTGGTCACCATTGTTGGCTCCGGCTTGTCTTGTGCCGAGGGACTTCCGGGCATGGGGGCAATAGCGAGCTATCTCCAGTTGACGGTTGATCCTGCCCTTTCGAAAAGTGATAAGACACTTTGGGCCAAGCTATCTCCCTTGATCGCCACAAGTGGCCTTGAAGCCGCACTACTTTCAAAACAACCAACTCCAACTCTCGAAGCAGTCATCGTTGCCAAGACTGCGGAACTAATAGCGCAACGTGAGCGCGATGTCATAACGGAAATCTTCTCCAAGCAAAAAATTCTTCGGTTCACTCGACTTCTGAAGCACCTTCTGAAGCCGACAGGCGGGATCTCTGTCATAACGACCAATTACGATCGGCTTCTGGAGATTGCAGCGGAGGAGGCTGATCTCGGCGTAGATACGTTGTTCGTAGGCCAATTCGCAGGACGCCTAGACGAGACAGAGAGTCGGCTTAGCTTCTGCCGAGAAGTTGCGTTAAAGGGGCGGAACGTGCGCTACCGTTACAGAGACCGAGTGAATGTCTTTAAACCTCATGGCAGCCTAGATTGGTATCACCGCGAAGGAAAGCCTGTTCGCTATGAGGGTGATCTCGACTTGCCAAGACTGATTATCACCCCTGGTGTCAACAAGTTCCGAAATGGGTATGAAAGCCCATTTGATCGACATCGCGAAAGAGCAAATGCGGCCATCGATAAGGCAAGTCGATTTCTTGTACTCGGTTACGGATTCAACGACGATCATCTTGAAACACACTTGACGCCACGAATCAAAGGTGGGATTCCAACCCTTCTTTTAACGCAAGTGCTTTCGGGCAACGCATTAAAGCTTGCTCAAGAGCATTCCAGCGTTATCGCCATCCAACAAGGATCTTCCGGAGGGGTGGACGGATCGTTGGTCTTCATAAATAAAGCACATAGCTTCATCCCTAATCTCCCTCTATGGGACCTCAATACTTTCATCACAGAGGTGCTTGAGCCATGACAGAAGCCTCACTACAACTCACAGATGAGGACAAAATCGGTCGCATTGCTTCGGTTGATACGAGCCGTGCGGTCATAGATGTCACGAACTCGAACCTGCTTACCCGCATAGGTATTGGTCAACTTGTTGCTATACGTGGAACAACTGAGCAGGAATACCTCATTGCAATGGCCGACCGAGTGACACGAAGTATTCGAGATGCGCTGCCCGATATCGAGGAAGATGGAGAGGATGGAGCACTTCTAGAAGTGGTGCCAAATGACTTAATCCAGGCCATTCTTATAGGAACTTACAGAACGATCGAGGGTGCTAAAGCGAATACCTTTAAACGAGGCGCTGACAGCTTTCCCCAGATTGATCGAGATTGCTTTGTGATTGAAGGCGCCAATCTCCAGCGATTCATGGGTATTCTCGGTGCAGGCTTCGCCGAGGAAGAGCGTTTAAAGCTCGGCACGTTCGTGGCGGACAGATCAGCCGACGCGATCGCCAGTGGAGATAAGTTTTTTCAGCGGCACGCCGCTATTTTAGGGAGTACTGGTTCGGGTAAGAGTTGGGCAGTTGCCCTGATACTTGAGCGAGCTGCGAAACTTAAATTTCCGAATATCATCGTGTTTGATATGCATGGTGAGTACACGCCGCTTGCAGATAAGGCGAGCGGGGGCTTTGCCCAGCGCTTCCGTATCGCAGGTCCAGGCGATCTAGAAAAGCCTGGCGACGACGTATTGTTTCTCCCATATTGGCTTCTCAACCGCGACGAAATGTTGTCCATGATTCTTGATCGGAGTGACCAGAACGCTCCAAATCAAGCATCGAGGTTCACGCTGCATGTTCGCTCCTTGAAGGGAACGACGCTAGACGCCGAAAAGAAAGACTTGGTCAAGAAGACCTTTACCGTAGACTCACCAATTCCCTACGACATAATGAAACTCATCGGCCTCCTTGAGGGAGACAACACAGCCAAAGGGGTCGGCAAAACTGGACCCGTAAAGGGTGAGTGGGAAGATAAGCTTACGCGCTTCCTTTCACGTCTGGAGGCGAAGCTGGATGATCGACGGTATGGTTTTATGTTTGCGCCACCAAAGGTGGCCATGGATTACGAATGGCTTGCCAACCAAGTCTTAAGGCTTCTCACCTCAAACGGCGGCATAGGCATCAAGGTTATTGATTTTTCGGAGGTACCATCTGATGTGCTCCCGGTCGTCACAGGCACCCTTGCGCGGCTACTTTATGATGTTCAATTCTGGATGAGTTCGAAGTCACGGACTCCAGTTACATTACTGTGCGATGAAGCTCATCTTTATCTTCCGGTCCGCGATGACGCGGATGCCGTACAGCGCCAAGCGCTCGGTTCGTTCGAGCGAATTGCTAAAGAGGGGCGTAAGTATGGCTTTTCGTTATTAGTAGTAAGTCAGCGACCGTCTGACGTAAGTCGAACAATTTTGAGTCAGTGCAATAATTTCCTGGCATTACGGCTGACCAACGAAACGGACCAAGGTGTCATTAAGCGCCTTATGCCAGATTCTTTGGCAGGGTTAACTAGTATTTTGCCCTTGCTCGATACAGGTGAGGCGCTACTCCTAGGTGATGCGGTGCTCATACCTACACGTATCAAGCTGGATACTCCAAAAATCACACCAGATAGTGCGACACGTGATTTTTGGAGGGAGTGGGGTACAGAGCAGCCACAAGAAAATGCGATAAGAGGGGCCATCGAAAACCTAAGAAGTCAATCGCGCATCGGATTCTAATTATGAGCACTGACAGTAGAGCCAAAGGTATACCAATGTCAGTTCCATTACCTGATACAAGCGCATGGCAACCACGTATGCCAACCACTGGCATGTCAATTTCGGAGGGGTTTTTGGTTCGCTGTTGTTCGGCCGAGGCAGCGATCTGCCAAAGAAGTGAAGTGGAACGTCTTTCATCGATTGATGCTTTCGACTCCGGTTTGGCAACTGAGGATATCGTTCGAGAATCGCTGCAGAGTTTTCTTCCAACAAGATATCAGGTCACTTCAGGCTCTGTAGTGGATTCGTTAGGAAGGACGGCTGGAGACGTGGACGTAGCGATCTTCAATGCTCATTGGTTCCCCGCAATTCACGCTCCTGCGACGCATAGTACACGTCGCAAGCTACTGCCGTTCGAAGGTATATATGCCGTTGGGGAGGTCAAGCAGACGCTTACGATAAAGTCTCTCGATGAAGCGATGGAGAAATTAGTTAAATGCCATCGTTTGGCGCGCGTAAGGTCGTCTCGCAATCGCTTAACGGAAAATCGCGATTTCGACGCCTGCCCACATGGTCTTTCAAATCCTTTGTATTCCTTCGTGCTTGGTGTCGCAGCAATAGACGATTTCAACGTTCTAATCGAACGATTCATTGATATAAACCGTTCCCTAAAACGCCTCGAAGTCGTTAGGGCGCTTTGCCTTCTGAATCGCGGAACCGTCGTATGGGCGACGAAAGGAGAGTACGGACCTAGGCCAGCGCTCTTCATGTCAGATGACTTGTCTACATCCATTTTCCCCGCCTACGCCAAGGCAGACGCGGTTGGATCGTCTCTATATGCACTTCTCGAAAACCTTCTGTTACATCTTTACCACTCGGTGCTCGCTCCGGAGGACGTAATTTCGCATTACGGACAGAACATGCGCAGCATTAAAGTTCCAACGTCACCGTCCATTGATCTCAAGGCAGACAATAGTCGCGATAGCTGATCTTTGCAGTTCCCTACCTAAAAATGTCCTGCTCGGATTGTGTGCTGCAACAAAGCCCCGGTGGGACGCCAAAGTCCGCAAGCTATGGCGTCCTGAACATCGCGGGCCGGACAAGACCCCTTGTGCCATCAAGCAATTTGCACCAAGCCAGCGCATTGTCCATGATGGTGCAATGAACGAGCAGCAGTCCCGAAGCTGGGTGGAGCAGATGTCGACCGGGTTGGCGGTGGTCGATGGGGCGTTGCGGGTGCAGTGGATCAATTCGGCGCTGGCGGAATTGCTGGGGCTGGGGTTGCGGCATGCGCAGGGGCAGTCGTTGCTGGGCTTGTTGCAGGATCCGCGGCTGGTGGCGCAGGCCGAGCGCAGCCTGGCGGAGCAGCGTTCGGTGCAGTGCCGGGGCTTGCTGCTGCCGGGGGTGCAGAGCGGGCAGCGGGTGGATGTGGCTTTGCAGCCGCTGGAGGGCGGCGATCTGCTGGTGGAGATGCATACGGTGGCGGAACTACCGTCTACCGTGTCGCCGTTGTCGGCGACGCTGCGCGGTTTTGCGCATGAAGTGAAGAATCCGCTGGCAGGCTTGCGCGGCGCTGCGCAGTTGCTGCAGCGCCGCCTGGAGGATCCGGACATGCAGGCGCTGGCCGGCATGGTGATCAAGGAGGCGGACCGGCTTACCGTGCTGGCCAATCGCCTGCTGCATCACGATGGCGCGCCGCATCTGGCTTTGGTGAATCTGCATCAACTGATGGAGCGGGTCGGCGGGCTGATTCGCGCGGAGCCTTCGCCACCGCGTCTGCGCCAGGACTACGACCCGAGCTTGCCGGATGTGGAAGGTGATGCCGATCGCCTGCAGCAGGTGCTGCTGAATCTTGCGCGCAATGCGATCGAAGCCGGCGCCGAGACACTCACGTTGCGCAGCCGCGTCGAGCATGGCGTGCGGCTGGGCGATCGCATGTTCCGCAGCGCCTTGCGGCTGGACGTGATGGACGATGGCCCGGGCGTGCCGGCATCGCTGCGCGACACCTTGTTCGAGCCGCTGGTGTCCGGACGCGCCGATGGCACCGGCCTGGGGTTGGCCTTGTCGCGCGAAATCGCTCACGAACACGGCGGCGAATTGCGCTACGCCAGCCGCCCGGGCGAAACCGTGTTTTCGCTTTATCTACCTTTGCCGCCACGGGTGGGCGCGGCAGCATCGACGGGACGTGCCCATGGCTAAATCCGATAACCGCTCGGGCATCTGGATCGTCGACGATGATCGCGGCGTGCGCTTCGTACTGGCCGAAGCGCTGCGTGATGCGGGCATGGACGTGCGCGAGTTCGAAGAGACGAGCAGCGTGCGCAAGGCATTGCTCGAAGCGACGCCGGCATTGGTGATCACCGACGTGCGCATGCCGGGCGATGGCGGGCTGGCCTTGCTGGATGAATTGCGCGCGCAAGGCATCGGGCCGGTGATCGTGATGAGCGCATATACAGATGTCGCCACCACCGCGGCGGCCTATCGCGCAGGCGCGGTGGATTACCTCGCCAAGCCGTTCGACCTGGATCAGGCGCTCGCGTCGGTGCAGCGCGCGTTGGCGGAGGTGCCGAATGCGGAAGCCGCGTCAGCGGTAGCGCTTGCGCCGGCGAACGCGTTGCTGGGCGAAAGTGCGCCGATGCGCGAAGTGTTCCGGCTGATCGGCCGCGTGGCCGCCAGCGATCTCAACGTGCTCATCACCGGCGAAACCGGCACCGGCAAGGAGCTGGTTGCGCGCGCCTTGCATGAGGAAAGTGCGCGGCGTGGCAAGCCTTTTGTGGCCTTGAACACCGCGGCCATTCCCAGCGAGTTGCTGGAAAGCGAATTGTTCGGTCACGAAGCGGGTGCATTCACCGGCGCAACGCGCCGCGTAGCAGGGCGTTTCGAGCAGGCCGAAGGTGGCACCCTGTTTCTGGATGAAATCGGCGACATGCCGCTGATCCTGCAGACGCGCTTGTTGCGCGTGCTGGCGGGCGGCGAGTTCTATCGTGTCGGCGGACGAGAATTGATCCGTTGCAACGTGCGCATCGTCGCGGCTACGCATCAGGACTTGGATGCGCGTGTCGTCGCGGGACAATTCCGCGCCGATCTCAAGCATCGACTCGACGTGGTGCGCATCGAGCTGCCGCCGTTGCGGCAGCGGCGCACCGATATCCCGATGCTGGCGCAGCACTTCCTTGCCACCGCCATACGGGAGCTGAAGCTTCCGGCCAAGCGTTTTTCCAAGGCGGCGTTGAAAGCCATCGCGCAGCGGGATTTTCCCGGCAACGTGCGCGAGCTGGAGAACTTGTGCAGGCGCCTGGCGGTAATCGCCGCGGGTACCGAAATCCTGCCGGCGGACCTGGGCAAATCCACCGATGCGCAACGTGGCGATTGGACAGATGCCTTGCGCGATTGGGCCGATCGCGCGCTGGAACGCGGCGAGGCGGACATCCATGCGCGCGCACGCGAAACGCTCGATCGCGTGCTGATGGAGGCGGCGCTTGCCGCCAACGAAGGGCATCGCCAGCATGCGGCGGCGGCATTGGGCGTGGGCCGCAATACGCTTACGCGCAAGCTGGGCGCATCACGCGCGCGGCGCAAGCCGTAACGAAAAACAGGAGTACACCGTGTCGTTATTGAATATTCGCCCCGCGGAACGCGGAGACATCGCAGCCGTTGCGGAATGGAATGTGGCGATGGCGTGGGAAACCGAACAAAAGCGGCTGGATCCACAAGTGTTGCTGAGGGGTGTGACGGCGGTGCTCGATGAGCCGCGCCGCGGGTTTTATCTGGTGGCCGAGCGCGATGGCCACGCTGTGGGTTGTCTGCTGGTGACCTATGAGTGGAGCGACTGGCGCAACGGCGATCTGTGGTGGATCCAGAGCGTGTACGTGACGCCGGAAGCGCGGCGTGGCGGTGTGTTTCGTGCGCTGTATGGCGACGTGGCGCAGCGTGCGAAGCAGGCGGGCGCGGTGGGTTTGCGCTTGTATGTGGAAACGGAGAACGTGCGGGCGCAGCAGACGTATCGGGAGCTTGGCATGCAGCAATGCCATTACTTTATGTATGAGCAGATGCTGTAGGTTGGGGTGCGAACCCCAACGTCGCCATGCCATCAAGATCACGGTGTTGGGGTTTGCACCCCAACCTACGAGTCAGAGCACGCCTTTTACGCCAGCGCCGAACGCGGTAATCAGCCGCGTATAAATCAATTTGGTTGAAATCGCCACGTCCGGGAAATCACCCACCGCCGTGTAGCAACGGCGGAAGTCAGGGTTGTTGGGCTGCATCGGCGGGCAATCGGCGCCGGGTTTCATGTCGTAGCTGGTGGCGTAGCGGAACGGCCAGATATCGAACAGCGGCAGCTTGGCGGAGATGTCGCCGATGAACTGGCTGACCTGGCCAAGCACGGGGATCACCGGCTTGCGCGGCGCGATCACCCAGGCGTTTTGCGGTTCGGTGGCTTCGAGCACCGAATCGCGCAATTGCGCGGCAAAGCGCTGGTCGTACACGATCACGCCCGATTCGGTGTTGTAGTGGTCGGAGCGCGGATCGAAATTGTGCGAACCGACCATGCCCAGGTCATCGTCGATGATCAGCGACTTGGCATGCAGGCCAAAGCGCCGGCCCGGGCTGATCAGCGGCGCAGGCCGATTGCGGCTGCCTTGGCTGCCGAAGAAACCGGGTCGCCGTTCGGTGCCCGGAAAGCGTTTGCGCCGCGAACCGGATGCGCCGGCGACGAGCGGCGCGCCGCCGTCTTCATCCTCGACATTGGCTTGCATGTAGGCGGCATTGGCCAGCTCGGCGCGCGGCTTCAACTCGTAGATGTTGAAGCCGTAGCGGGTGAGGTAGGTCTTGCGATGCTTGTAGGACACCGCATACACCGCAAACGCATCGGTGGAGGCCAGCGAATTGGTGGATACGATGATCTGCGGCGCAGGATCTTCGCGATGCAGGTTCTTGAAGATTTTTTCTGCGCGCCGGCTCATCACCAGGTACGGCGTTTGCAGCACCACTTCCTTCTTCGCGTTGCTGACCAGGCGCATCAGGTGCGCGGTGTATTCGCGCGCTTCGCGCCGCGTAGGCTGCTCGGTCTTGGCCGGCAGGTCGCTGAAGTATTCCACCTTGCTGGTGTAGAGGCTGTCGCTGGCGACGTGCTCGGCCAGCCATGCCTGGTCTTCCGCTTCTTCCTGCGCCGCCGCGACGCGCGCGGGATACACATAGCGCGGCGCCGGCCACGGCGGCGGCGATGGGCTGCGCAGGATCAGGCGATTGACGTCGCGCAGATGCGTGAGCGGTACCGCGCGCTTGTGGTTCCAGAATCGATTGAACGCCTTGGCCATGTCGCGTGCGGCGGGGCCGCCGACCATGATGTCGCGGTCGACGTAGTCGAAATCGTTGTCCCAGTTGAAATAGCGATCCTGGTAGTTGCGCCCGCCGGTGATGCCGATGGTGTCGTCGACCACCAGCACCTTGTTGTGCATGCGCTGGTTGAACTTCATGAAGCAGCACAGCACGCCGGCGGCGAATTCCAGCGGCGGCGTGTGCGCAGCGTGGAAGGTGGGGTTGTACAGGCGCACTTCCAGGTTGGGGCTGGCCCGCGCCAGTTGCGCGAGCAGGGCCGGGTCCTGGAACGAGAACAGCTGGTCGGCAAGAATGCGCACGTGCACGCCACGGCGCGCCGCGGCGATCAGTTCGTTGAGTGCGAGCTGGCCCAGGTCATCTTCGTCCCAGATATAGCTCTGCACGTCGATCGACGTTTTCGCCGCGCGGATCAGGCTGATGCGCGAGGCCAGCGAGGCTTCGCTGTCGTTGAGCAGGGTGACGACGTGTACCGGTTTGTCGGGCGTGGATTCGGCCAGCACTTTCTGCGCGGTATCGAGCAGCGGCGAGGGCGTGGGGCAATGGTCGGCGGTGGCGCAGGTGCTCTGGCGGTCGATGCTGGCGGCGACCACCGCATCGGCATGGCGGATCTGCGCTCGGCTCAGCGCGCATCCCTGTAGCAGCGATGCCAGCAGCAAGATCAGCAAAAGCTTGCAGCGCGCGTGCATGGCGAACCCGTTCAAGGCATGTGCGCCGCCCGCGCGGACGCATCACGCGCGTCGTCAGACGTGTGGGTGCATCCTGGCGCCGTACGCTTATGTTTCCACATGGCTTTCACTTTTCTGATCCACGCAAACCCGCAGGCAGCAGCCGATCGAGCGGCGCCATCATAGCCGTTGATCAGCGAGTTTCGCGTTGAAGCGTGATGCTGAGGTTCAGGTCGACGCGGTCGGACAGGGCGACGCGATTGCTGGTCATGCCGAAGGTGCTGCGTTGCAGGTTGCCGCGCAGCAGGATCCTGCACGGCGCCGAGGACAACTGCGCGCAACGCTCCGGCTCCATCGCAAACTGGATCGGCGCGGTAATGCCGCGCAACGTGAGATAGCCGGTAAGCGTGCCGCCGTCCGTCAGTTCGGATTGGGCGACAGGGTTGGAAACGAAGTGGATGACCGGATGATGTTCGGCGTCGAAGAACGAGGGCGCGAGCACCATTTTGCGCATGCGCGATGACGTCATCGCCACGCTGTTCACCGGTATCGTGGCGTTCACGATCCAGCTCTCCGGATGCGGTCCAGGGGCGAGGTCGCCATCGACGTGCGTGAAATGGCCGTTGACGTTGTCCAGCCAGAACAGGCGAACCTGGAACGTGGCTTGGGATGCCTCAGGATTGATGCGGTAGCCGGTTGCGCCGGCCGCCGCAAACAGCGGCGATGACGACAGCAGCAAAAGAGCCAGTAGCCATCCGTATCCCACGCGTCGGGCAACATAACCTGCAGACCTTCTGTACATCGTGCCGCCTACGCAAAATGGATCAGGGCGTCCTTCATCATGGCGACCAGAACGCATCCAGCCGCGCGTTGCCCGGCTCCAGCGGACCATCATCCAGATGCAGCACGGCCAGGCCGGCCGGCGGCATGCCGCGGAAGTCATCGGAACGCCCTTCCACCAGCAACGCGACCAGCCGCTCGATGCCGGGATTGTGGCCCACCAACATGACGGTGTTCGCATCGGCGTGCTGGTCGAGCAAGGCCAAGAGCTCGCCGGGTGTGGCGTTGTAGATTTCCGAGGCGGTTTCCATCTCCGGCGCGCGTTCCAGTTCGGACAGCGCAAGGTTCGCCGTGGCGCAGGTGCGTTCGGACGGGGAGCAGAGCACGCGATCGGGCCGTTTGCCGTGCTTCTTCAGCCATGTACCGGCGGCGCGGGCTTCCTGTTCGCCGCGGCCACTGAGGCGACGCACCACATCTTCGCCGCCGGGCGGGGCGGGTTGGGCTTCGGCGTGTCGCAACAGAATCAGTTCGTGCATGGCGGTGAGTGCTCCAGGTGCAGGTTTGGGTTCAGCGTGGCGGCGGCCGGTCAATGCTGGCGTTTGATCCAGCGCAGCAGGGGGTTCCAGTCCTGCTGGTGTCCGCGCACTTGCTCCGAACCGTAATCGAAAATGCCCTTGCCCAGCGAGGTCAGCAGCACGTAGGCCTGGGTGTCGCGCAATTGTGCCACCACCGGAAAGGGCGATTGCTCGGCCAGTTGCGCGATCGCGTCCTGGCTGGCGTGCGTCCACGGCTTGAGGCGATTGCCCACCAGCGCCACCGGCAATTTGCCGCGCTTGATCCGGCCGATGCTGCGCAAATGCTGCAGGAAATTCAGCGTGGCATGCAGGTCGAACGACGACGGCAGCACCGGTACCAGCACCACGCTGGCCTGTTCGAGGTAAGGCTCCAGCTCCTTCTCATGCGAGCCGGCGGCGGTGTCGACCAGTACTCGGTCGGTGTCTTCGGGCAGTTTTTCCAGCGCGCGGCGCCCGCCTTCCACCGCCAATACGCCCGGGACATTGTCCGGACGCAGGCTTGCCCAGCGGTAGCTGGAGCCTTGCGGGTCGCTATCGACGATGGCGGTGCGCTTGCCGTCTTGCGCCCAATGCGAGGCGAGCTGGGTCACCAGCGTGCTCTTGCCGCAGCCGCCTTTGCTGCTTGCTACCAGTACCGTAAGCATCAGCTACCCCTGTTGGCTTGAGGTGGGGTCAAGGGTAGCCGGCTGGTTGGAAGCAGGGAATAGGGATGGAGGGAGTAGGGAATGGAAAAAGCAGATTGCGCAACGCTAAGGCCTAGCCGGAGGGTTGTGCCTGGCTATTCCCTATTCCCTTCTCCCTATTCCCTACTTGGTGGGCTCCCAATCCGCCGGCGCATCGGTCGCGATGCCGGCATCATGCAACGCGGCCAGCATCAGGCTCATCTGGGTGCCGCCGTTGCGGGCCAGGGCCAGCAGATGCTGCGCCTGGGCTTTGTCGGTTTGCGCACGCAAGGACAGCTGGGCGAAGTTCTGCACCTGCCACACCAGGTTGCGGCGGGCGTTCTGCGCATCCTGTTGCTGGGCGGGGTCGGTGTTGAGCACTTCGCGCAGGTGCAGGCCGAGCGAACGGGCCAGCGGGCTCGAACCCCACTCCAGGAGCTGGCCCAGCTTCAGGCAGTCATCCTTCACGGCGCTGTCTTTCGGCGCCTGCGCTTCGCAATAGGTAGCGGTATCGCGCAGGGCCGGCTGCGGCATGCCGGCGGCGGAGCCGTAGGCGATCAATACCTGCACGCCGTTCGCGCCGGCATCGGAGTTGGGATCCAGCGTGGCGGCCGGTGGCGGCAGCATGGTGGCGGCGTTGGCCAACGCTTTCAGCGCGACGCCGCTGTAGTCGTCATAGAGCTTGGCGGATGCGGCCTTGGCCAGGTCCTGGCGCGCATCGTCCTTCTTCAGCGTGCCGACGTCCTGGCTGAGCTTCACCAGCCACACGGCCGCGTTGTCCGGCGCCTGCTGGGTGAGCTGGGTGACCGCATCGCTGTTGGGGCAGGACTGGGTATCGGCGTTGCAATCGGCCAGTCGCGCCCAGGTGATGGCGGGGCCGGCACCGTCGGCGCGGCTGGCGCGCTCGACCAGGGCGTGAAAGCTGTTCAGCTTGCTCGGGTTCGGCAGCGGACGGGCCAGCAGGGCGGCGGCCAGCAGGCGGTCCGGATCGCCGCTGGGCACCAGCACATTAATAAGGTCGGTCTGGAACGCGATCAGCGCCGCCTGGCGCGAAGATGCCGCCGCCTTGGCGGTGGTGTGGTGGCCGGCCTGGGGTGTGGCGGCAGCGGCCGTCGCGCTCAACGCGCCGGTCAGGATGAGGGCAACAAGGCGCCGTCCGCGCATGGGCATTGCTCCGTGGAGTCATAAAAGCCGCCAGCATAACCGCGCGGGTTTGAGAGGGTTCTGAACGGCAAACGACGGGCTTCTTCGCTGAACGTGCGCGTTGGGCATGCTGCGCAAGCTCCTGTAGCATGCAGGACCGCCGCCCACGAGGAACGCAGGAGATAGCTGTGGAGTCGTTTTCGATGTTGACCCAGGCGAACGCCCCGTGGTTTGTGGGATGGGGCACCCTGGCCCTGATCAATGCCGGCCTGGCGCAGGGCAAGAACCGCAGCGGGCTGCTGTGGTTCCTGCTGTCGTTGCTGTTTGGTCCGCTGGCGACGCTGGTGATCGTGGTGCTGCCGAAGGTGCGCAGCCGGTTGTTTTAGCGGGAATCGTCAACCGTAAATCGAGAATAGTTAAACGCGGAACTCGCGCTGGTTTTTTCGATTTACGATTCCCGATTTACGATTCTCGGCTTTCAATCCCCCAGCGCCTCGCGCATGAATTCCGGCACTGCCAGCGCACCCTTGTGCACTTCGGCGTTGTAGTAGCGGGTGGCGAAATTCTTGCTGAGCGCGCCACGCTCGCGGAAGCCGGCCAGATCGCCACCCTTGCGCGACATGGTGCAGCTCCACCAGCCGGTGGGATAGCACGGCTGCGGGAACGGCAGCGTCTTCACCGCGCTGAAGCCGGCCGTGCGCATGGCGGCGCGCATCGACTTGATCAGCTCCAGGTGCGCCAGCGGCGATTCGCTCTGCTGCACCAGGATGCCGCCGTGGCGCAGCGCCTTGTAGCAGCTGGTGTAGAAGGCCGCGTTGAACAGGCCCTCGGCTGGGCCGACCGGGTCGGTGGAATCGACGATGATCAGGTCCAGCGATTCGGGCTCCGCCTCGGCCATGTACTTGATGCCGTCGATGAACAGCAATTCGGCGCGCGGATCGTTGTTCGATTCGCACAGCTCCGGGAAATATTGCTCGGCCAGGCGCGTGACGCGCTCGTCGATTTCCACCTGCGCCGCGTGCTCCACTTCTTCGTGCTTGAGCACTTCGCGCAGCGTGCCGCAGTCGCCGCCGCCGATGATCACCACGCGCTTGGCGCGCGCATGGGTGAACAGTGCCGGGTGGGTCATCATCTCGTGATAGAGGAAGTTGTCGCGGCTGGTCAGCATCACGCAGCCGTCGATCACCATCAGGTTGCCCCAGTCGGTGGTCTGGTAGATCTCGATGGTCTGGAACGGCGTTTTCTCGGCATGCAGCAGCTTTTCAACGCGATAACCGATGGAGGAACCGGAAGCCTGGTGTGCTTCGGTGAACCAGCTGGGCTGCGACATGACGGGTAAGTCCTATGGAACGTGGTTAAAGAACGGTAATTGTAGCGGTAACGGTCGTGGACGTGCCGCGTGCTACGGCTCCCTCTCCCCTTCGGGGAGAGGGCTGGGGTGAGGGGTCACTCTTGCCGGATGCCGGTTGGCTGACCTTGAACAAAGCGCGCAGTTTCAAGTGCTGCATGCTTCCACGCACACCGTCCCCTCACCCCAACCCTCTCCCCGGAGGGGAGAGGGAGCCCTAAGGCTCGCCCTGACCTCAAATTGTCGCAGCGCGCCGTTACAATACGCGTTCGGCTGCCGCGCGCAGCCATCAGGTCCACCCGGCCCCGCGGCGTGCGAGGCTTCCGGCCGGCGGGCTTAGTGTTCGTCAAGGCTCGCCGCTGCGACGACGTCGTCCCCCTACAAGGAGATTCCGTCATGGCGAATGCCTGGACCATCGATGCCGCCCGCCACACCTACGCCGTACCCTACTGGGGCGATGGCTACGTCGACATCAACAATGCCGGCCACATCGTGATCCGTCCGCATGGCCCGAGCGGCCCCGGCTTTTCCCTTCCTGACATCGTGGAGCGCGCGCGCGCCGACGGTCTGCGCCTGCCGTTGCTGGTGCGTTTTCCGGACATCCTGGCCGACCGGCTTGCGCGCTTGCAGGGCGCGTTCGCCAAGGCGATCGGCGAATGGCATTACGCGGGCGGCTACACGGCTGTCTATCCGATCAAGGTGAACCAGCAGCGCGGCGTGGTGGCGGAACTGGTCGCGGCCGGCGCGCACGGCTTTGGCCTGGAAGCCGGCTCCAAGCCGGAGCTGATGGCGGTGCTGGCGATGGCGCGGCCCGGTTCCATCGTGATCTGCAACGGCTACAAGGATCGCGAATACATCCGTCTTGCCTTGATCGGGCGCAAGCTTGGCCTGCGCATCCACATCGTGATCGAGAAGCCGTCCGAACTTGATCACGTGATCACCGAAGCCAAAGCGCTGAACGTGGAACCGCTGCTCGGCGTGCGCGTGCGGCTGGCGTCGATCGGCGCGGGCAAATGGCAGAACACCGGCGGCGACAAGGGCAAGTTCGGCCTGTCGCCGGCGCAGGTGCTGAGCCTGGTGACGCGCCTGGAGCAGGCAGGCCTGAAGCACACGCTGAAGCTGCAGCATTTCCACATGGGTTCGCAGATTTCCAACGTGCGCGACATCGCCAACGGCATGCGCGAGGCCACGCGCTACTTCGTTGAGCTCACGCGCATGGGCGTGCCGCTGGACATCGTCGACGTGGGCGGCGGCCTGGGCGTGGATTACGAAGGCTCGCGCTCGCGCAGCCACAACTCCATCAATTACTCGATCGAGCAATACGCCGCCACCATCGTGCAATCGCTGGCCGAAGCGGTGGAAGCCGAAGGATTGCAGGCGCCGCACATCATCACCGAAGCGGGGCGTGCGATGACCGCGCATCACGCCGTGATGGTGGTGAACGTGAGCGAGGTGGAAACAGTGCCGGTGGGCAGCCTGTCCGCGGCTGACCACGACGAGCCGGCCGTGCTGCGCCATCTGCGCGAAGTGCATGACGAACTGGACACGCGCCCGCCGCTGGAACTGTTCCACGAAGCGCAGCATCACCTGCAGGAAGGCCAGACGCTGTACGCGCTGGGCCAGTTGTCGCTGGCGGCGCGCGCACGGCTGGATGAACTCTATTACGCCATCGCCAATGCGGTGCGCGCGCGCCTGCTGCCGGCGGAGCGTTCGCATCGCCAGGCGCTGGACGAGTTGGACGAAAAGCTGGTCGACAAATACTTCGTCAACTTCTCGGTGTTCGAGTCGATTCCCGACGTATGGGCGATCGACCAGATCTTCCCCATCGCGCCGATCGCGCGCCTGCACGAACAACCCACGCGGCGTGGCGTGCTGGTCGACCTTACCTGCGATTCGGATGGCCGCATCGATCATTACGTCGATGCCGAGGGCGTGGACGTGAGTCTTCCATTGCATCCGCTCAAGGAAGGCGAGGCGTACCGGCTGGGCATCTTCATGGTCGGCGCGTATCAGGAAACGCTGGGCGACATCCACAACCTGTTCGGCGACACCGATGCGGTGAACGTGCGCGTGGACGGCGGCAACTATGTGTTTGCGCACAAGCGCCGTGGCGATACCACCGACCTGATGCTCGATTACGTCGGTTATGACCTGGAAGCACTGCGACGCAGCTATCGCGAACGGATCGCGGCGGCAGGTATCGATGGCGAACCGGCGGAGCGCCTGTTTGTAACATTGAATGAAGGTCTCACCGGCTATACCTACCTTTCCGAGGGCGTGCGCTAGCGACCAGCCTTAAGGATGTTTCGAATGCGTTTCGAAACATCCTGCGGTGATCCCATGTGCCGCCCCGCTTTTTTTATTCATCCGAAGGAGTGGCACATGGCAAGTCTCGACGGCAAGGTTGCATTGATCACCGGCGCGGCCAGCGGCCTGGGCAAGGCGATCGCGGAGCTTTACGCGAAGAACGGCGCGGCGGTGGCGATCGCCGACATCAATCAGCAGGCCGCGGATGCGGCGGCGGCGGAGATCAAGGCGGCTGGCGGAAAAGCCATCGGCATCGCCATGGACGTGACCAACGAAGATGCGGTGAACGCCGGCACAGACAAGGCCGTGGAAGCGTTCGGCAGCCTGGACGTGCTTATTTCCAACGCGGGCGTGCAGATCATCAACCCGATCGACCAGTTCGCCTTCACCGACTGGAAGAAAATGCTGGCGATCCATCTTGATGGTGGCTTCCTCACCACCAAGGCCGCGCTGAAGTACATGTACAAGGACAACCGCGGCGGCACGGTGATCTACATGGGCTCGGTGCATTCGCACGAAGCGTCCAAGCTGAAATCCGCGTATGTCACGGCCAAGCACGGCTTGCTTGGACTGGCACGCACGCTGGCGAAAGAAGGCGCGGCGCATAACGTGCGCTCGCACGTGATCTGTCCCGGCTTCGTGCGCACGCCGCTGGTGGAAAAGCAGATTCCCGAGCAGGCCAAGGAGCTGGGCATCAGCGAAGAAGAAGTGATCAAGAACGTGATGCTGAAAGATACGGTGGATGGCGTGTTCACCACCGTCGAGGACATCGCGCAGACGGCGCTGTTCCTGGCGGCGTTCCCGAGTGCGGCGTTGACCGGGCAGAGCGTGGTGGTGAGCCACGGTTGGTACATGCAGTAGTGAGGAATAGAGCGTAGGGAATAGGAAATGGTCAAGGCGGCAGTCGGTGTCGACCGGACATGTATGCCTGCCGATGACTGCTCTTTTATTCCCTATTCCCTTCATTCCTATTCCTCCAATCAAGGACGTGAAAAATGAAAATCGCCGACGTCAAAGCCAACGCTTTCGCCATGCCCCTCACCAGCCCTGCGTTCCCCAAGGGCCCTTATCGCTTCATCAATCGCGAATTCCTGGTCATCACTTATCGCACCGACATGGACGCACTGCGCGCCGTGGTGCCCGAGCCGCTGGAAGTCACCGAGCCGCTGGTGAAGTACGAATTCATCCGCATGCCCGATTCCACCGGCTTCGGCGACTACACCGAGTCGGGACAGGTCATCCCGGTGAATTTTCGTGGCCAGCACGGCGGCTATGTGCACGCGATGTATCTCAACGATCATCCGCCGATCGCTGGTGGACGCGAGCTGTGGGGTTTCCCGAAGAAGCTCGCCACGCCGGTGCTGGATACCGAGATCGACACCCTGGTCGGCACGCTCGATTACGGCAAGGTGCGCGTGGCCAAGGCGACGATGGGTTTCAAGCATCGCGCGGCCGATGCGGACGCGATCCTGGCTGGCCTGGCGGCGCCGAATTTCCTGTTGAAGATCATTCCGCACGTGGACGGCACGCCGCGCATCTGCGAGCTGGTGCGCTACTACACGAGCAACGTCACCTTGAAGGGCGCGTGGACCGGTCCGGCGTCGCTGGAGCTGCATCCGCATGCGCTCGCACCCGTTGCCGAACTGCCGGTGCTCAAGGTGGAATCGGCCGTGCATTACATCACCGATCTCACGCTCGACCTGGGCACGGTGGTTTACGACTATCTCGCCGAAAACAACGCGTAGGGAGCTTTATGGCCGCAACCAAGATTCCGTCCAAGGCGCTGCCCCATCATCCTGCGCAGGATGCGTACAAGGTCACCGCGCTGGTGCTGCAGGGCGGCGGCGCATTGGGTTCGTACCAGGCCGGCGTCTACCAGGCGCTGGCCGAGGCCGGACTGCATCCGAACTGGATCGCCGGCATCTCGATCGGTGCGCTGAATGCGGCCATCATCGCCGGCAACGCGCCGGAACACCGGGTGGAACGGCTGACCGAATTCTGGGAAACCATCTGCAGGTCCGCCTTGCTTCCCCACGCACCAGGCTTTCCGTGGATGGAAGGCGTGAACATGCCCTCGGTGCTGCGCGAAGGCATCAACATGTTCGCCGCATGGCGTGCGATCACCGAAGGGCAGTTGGGCTTCTTCCAGCCGCGCATGCCGCCGCCGGTGCTGCAATGGCATGGCACGCCCGCCACGTCCAGCTGGTACGACACCGCGCCGCTGCGCGAAACGCTGGAGCGGCTGGCCGATTTCGACCGCATCAATGACGCGCGCACCTTGCGCGTATCGGTCGGCGCGGTGAATGTGCGCACGGGCAACTTTGCCTATTTCGACAATGGTCATGACACGCTTCGGCCCGAGCACTTCATGGCGTCCGGCGCATTGCCGCCCGGCTTTCCGGCGGTGGAGATCGACGGCGAGTACTACTGGGATGGCGGCATGGTTTCCAACACGCCGCTGTACAAGGTGCTGACGGAACGGCCGCACCGCGACGCACTGATTTTCCAGGTCGATCTGTGGAGCGCCGTCGGCGCCTTGCCGCGCGACATGGGCAGCGTGGCCGAGCGCTCGAAGGACATCCAGTATTCCAGCCGCACGCGCCTGGTCACCGAATACATGCACCAGAGCCGCGAGCAGCAGCGCCTGTTGCACCAGCTGATGGAGCTGGTGCCGGAGGACAAGCGCGACGATCCGGCCTATCGCCGCGCCGAGCGCTACGCCAACGGCGCACTGACCAACCTCATCCACCTGATCTATCGCGACAAGCCGTACGAAGGCCACTACAAGGATTACGAGTTCAGCGCCGCGACCATGCACGAGCACTGGCAGAGCGGTCTGACCGATATGCGGCATACTTTGAGCCATCCGCATTGGCTCGAACCGCCCACGCCGGACAATCCCTTCGTGACCCACGATGTGCATCGGGCGCTCAATTTCAATCAGGACCACGCATGACTTTGAAGGCAGCATTCATCGGCCTGGGCGCCATGGGCGAACCCATGGCCGGACACCTTCAGCAACACGGCTTGCTGCATGCGGTGGCCAACCGCACGCACAGCAAGGCCGAGGCGCTGGCGCGCACGCTCGGCGTGACCGCTCCCGCCACCCTGGCCGAGCTTGCGGCGCAATGCGATGTCATCGCGCTATGCGTCACCGCCGATGCGGATGTGCTCAGCACCGTCGATGCGCTCGCCCCGCACGTCAAGCCCGGCACGATCGTGATCGATCATTCCACCGTCGCGCCCGATACCGCCAAGCAGGCCGCGGCGCGTCTCGCCACGGCTGGCGCGCATTTCCTGGATGCGCCGGTTTCCGGCGGCGTGGAAGGCGCAAAGAACGGCAAGCTTTCGATCATGGTGGGCGGTAACGCCGACGTGCTGGAACGCGCGCGGCCGGTGCTGGAAGCGTATGCGTTGCGCATCACGCATCTCGGTGACGTCGGCGCCGGGCAGGCCACCAAGGCGATCAACCAGGTGCTGGTGGCCGGCATTGCGCAGGCGGTGTGCGAAGGTCTCGCCCTGGGCGAGGCGCTGGGACTGGATCCGGAGCGTTTGATTCCCACCCTGGGCGCGGGCGCGGCCGGCAACTGGTTCCTGGAAAAGCGCGGCGCGACGATGTTGAAGAATCAGTTCAGCGTGGGCTTCAAGCTGGCGCTGTTGCACAAGGATCTGGGCATCGTGCGGGGCATCGCTGAGAAAGCAGGTACATCGCGGGTCGTTATCGAGCAATCATTGGCCGACTATGCCGAGCTGATGAAGCAAGGATATGGCGATGACGATATTTCGGGGTTGATCCGGTTGAAGCGTCCGTAGTCGTTGGTTGCAGCGGACCCAATCTACGCAAACTTTCCGGCGAGCGAAGGTTGGGGTGCGAACCCCAACGTCGCCACGCATGTGAGAACGGATGTTGGGGTTTGCACCCCAACCTACCCGCCGGCTTTCAATGCAATCGCCGAAATGCCGGCTGCCGACAAGCGCTGCTTGGTCGATTCCAGATCGGTGGCCGAGCGGAACGGCCCCAGGCGCACGCGGTGATAGGTCTGCCCGCCGACGTTCACCGACTGCACGTTGGCGACGAAACCCTGCAGCGCCAGCTTCGCCTTCAGCGTTTCGGCATCGGCGGCGCTCGGGAACGCGCCTACCTGCAGCAGATAACCGCTGGGGCCGGTCGAGGGCGGCGGCGCCACGGCCGACGGCGGCGCGGCGGTGATGTTCTGCGTGACGGCCGGCGGCGCGTTGGGCGGCAGCTTCGGCGGGGGCGGCGTGGCGGCCTGTTGCGCCTGCTGCTGTTTCTGCTGCGCCAGTTGCTGCTGCTGTTCGGCTTTGGCCTGCGCGCTGATTTCCGAATCCGGAATGCGCACTTCCTTCTCCGACAGCACGGAATAGAAGTCGTACTGCGGTTTTTTGGGCGCGGTGTTGGTGGCGGCCGGAGTCAGGCCTTCGTCGCTGCCCGGTTGCGCGGTGGCTTCGGGATTGGGTTGCGGGCCCTTGGGCGTCATCGGCACCAGCGAGTGGCGCATCAGCACGACCACCACCAGGGCGCCGATCAGGATGCCGACCAGAATGCCCGCCCAGGCCGGGAATCCGCCGCCACTGTTGCGAACGGCCTGTCGGCCTTTGCCCTTGCGTGCTGCCATTTACATCTTCTCCGGGGCGCTGAGACCCAGTAAATCCAAACCGTTGCGTATCACCTGGCGGGTGGCGACGGCCAGCGTGATGCGCGCGTTGCGCAGCTCGGCGTCGTCCACGATCCACTTGTGCTCGTGATAGTAGCTGTGAAGCGCGCCGGCGAGTTCGCGCAGGTATTGCGCGATCAGGTGCGGTTCCAGATTGGCGGCCGCCGCTTCCACCACTTCCGGGTAGCGCGACAGTTCGTTGAGCAGGATCTGTTCGTGCTCGGAATCCAGGCGCGCCATCTGTGCAACGCCTGCCGCGGCATCGACCGGCGGCAGGCCGCGCTCGGCCAGTTCTTCCAGCACGCGGCACACGCGGGCGTGGGCGTACTGGATGTAGTAGACCGGGTTGTCGTTGCTTTGCGAGCGGGCCAGGTCGATGTCGAAGACGAGCTGCGAATCGCCCTTGCGGGCAATCAGGAAGTAGCGCGTGGCGTCGCGGCCGGCTTCGTCGATCAGGTCGCGCAGCGTGACGTAGCTGCCTGCGCGCTTGGAGATTTTCACTTCCTCGCCGCCGCGCATCACGGTGATCATCTGATACAGCACGTAATGCGGCCAATCCTTGGGAATGCCGCAATCCAGCGCCTGCAGGCCGGCTTTCACGCGCGCCAGCGTGCCGTGATGATCGGAGCCCAGCACGGTGACGGCGTTTTCGTAGCCGCGCAGCCATTTGCTGCGGTGATAGGCCACGTCCGGCACGAAGTAGGTGTAGGTGCCGTCGGACTTGCGCATCACGCGGTCCTTGTCGTCACCGAAGTCGGTGGTGCGCAGCCAGAGCGCGCCGCCTTCCTCGTAGGTGTGGCCGTGGGCGATCAACTCGCGCACGGTCTCTTCCACCTTCGCGTCGGTGTAGAGCGAGGATTCCAGGAAATACACGTCGAAGCTGACGCCGAAGGCCTGCAGGTCCAGGTCCTGCTCGCGGCGCAGATAGGCCACGGCGAAATGGCGGATCGCTTCCAGATCGTCCGCGTTCCTGGCGCCGACCAGGGCATGGCCATCGGCAACGATCGTGTCCCCGGCCAGGTAGCTGCGCGCAACGTCCGCAATGTAGTCGCCGCGATAGCCGTCTTCCGGCCAGCCCGGATCGCCCGGCGCAATGCTTTGCGCGCGTGCTTGCACCGAAATGGCGAGGTTGTGGATCTGCACGCCGGCGTCGTTGTAGTAGAACTCGCGCTTCACGTTCCAGCCGGTGGCTTCGAACAGGCGCGCGATGCAATCGCCCAGCGCAGCGTTGCGGCCGTGCCCCACATGCAGCGGCCCGGTCGGATTGGCCGACACGAATTCCACGCCCACCGTATGCCCGGCGCCGCTGTGGCTGCGGCCATAGGCGTTGCCTTCGGACAGGATGCGGCCGGCCTCGGCGTGATACGCCTGCGCAGCCAGGAAGAAATTGATGAAGCCGGGCCCGGCGATCTCCACCTTGCCCACCAGTGCGTTGGCGGGCAGGGCGGCGACCAGCTTTTCGGCCAGTTCACGCGGCTTGGCGCGCGCCGGCTTGGCCAGCAGCATCGCGGCGTTGGTGGCGAAGTCGCCGTGGTCGCGGCTGCGCGCGCGCTCGATCACAAAATTGGGCAGGTCGATGTCGGCGGACAGGGCACCGGTGCCCTGAAGGGTCCGCATGGCCGTGAGGACCAGTTCGCGCAGCGCTTCTTTCACAGGAGAGGATCGAATCGGGATGGAACCGCGCATCGTAACAGACCGCCGCACCGGAGCCTCCTGCATCTGCCGAAACGGCCGCCGTCCAGGGGCTTGCGCCGCTGCTGCAGCGCAGTGGACGAACTTGTGGATAAGTCTGTGGGGAAAGTGAAGGGGGCGTGTTCAAGAGCGCGTGAAGGCGCGTCCGAAACCTGTTTGTCACGCAATTAATCGTTTTAGATCAAAGCATTAAAATGTGAACTTGATGTGCTTTTCGGTGATATGGCCCTAAGTGGCCTTCGGACCGCTGTGTGTATAAGTCTCGCCAGGCTCTGTCGGGCCGGCTTGGACAGGCGACCAGGCGAGCAGGGAGCCGGCCGTGTCACACGCCAGTCATGACGCAACGCGACAATGGCTGGGTATCTCCGGCGTCTCCCCCGCTGGCTCGATACGGGACTGCCGCATCCCTCTTACCCTCCCCTCATGCGGCTCCCGGCGCGCACCTCCCGGTCGCGCCGTTTTTTTTGGGGCCGTGGGGCCGGCCCGTGAATCGTAAATCGTCAATCGTAAATAGCTTAAGAGCGGTTATCTGCAAGGGTGCGGGATTACGCTCTTCCCGATTCCCGATTCCCGATTCCCGATTCCCGATTCCCGATTCCCGATTCCCGATTCCCGATTCCCGATTCCCGATTCCCGATTCCCGATT
>Ga0209026_1000186_pt1 | contig 90910 bp, 97 predicted proteins | sample AraplaCL_Col_mCL_FD_184262 | JGI IMG/M metagenome (GOLD analysis project Ga0209026, IMG submission 184262) | Arabidopsis root microbial communities from the University of North Carolina, USA - plate scrape CL_Col_mCL (SPAdes) (version 2) | ecosystem: Host-associated > Plants > Roots >...
CCGGCTTCCGCTTCGCGCAGGAAGCCGATGATCTGCTCTTCGGTAAAACGCTTCTTCACGTCCAATCTCCGTCGGTTGAGGGATTGGACTCCAAATCGTCGCGCTACTCAAAATCGGGGGGACGTCGGGCTATATTGCCCGGTTGACCATAAGCCATGACGTCCTCGAGTCAGCAAATGCTGAATTAGGCAGTCTATACATCAAATAATTATCGGATGTCGTACGGGACCGGGAAGAGCTTGGGCGCCAAGTAGACTTTTTCTTTAATGTCCCATCCCTGTGTCGCCGCACAGAAAACGCTTGTGACAAGCCTGGAAATTGCACTTCTTGAATGTACCGAATTACATCCATTAGGTGTCCGGAAAGAACAATAAAATCCATAATCCATAGTTCACTACCCTCATTCCACTCGCTTTCATGCAAGAGTGCGCGCGGGTCTCCGGTCATTCGTTTAGAAACGTCTGGCGCGAGCCATGCCCATGTCCAGTAAGCAATTGGGTTTCCACTTTCGTCAAACGCAAACTTGATCTGCCTATGGGCAATGGCAGGAGAGACCCACGCTGCGAAACGGGCAATTGGAAGAAAACGATAGGAAGACTTGCCAGACAACTCAGCGACAAGCCCCATTTGTTCATATCGAATCATAGGCGACTCTCTATGCGGCTCAGCGATCCATTCCTGCAAGAAGAGCCCTGACGTCGACGCCGTAAAACTTATTCGCATCAGACAATCCGGGGACATTGCCATCGTTTATTGACCAGAAGCGCTCCCCGCTCCCTTCGACTCCCGTGTGCCAGCCATCACGCACCATGTCATAAGCAAGGTACGTCTCGTTGCTCTTCCAAACGAGCTCTTCATTGCCTGATCTTGGTCGATATAAAATTTTTGATTGATTGGCTGCATCGTCGACAAAGCGTTGTACGATCAAGTCGATATCCCTCATCGAGTCAAAGGTATTCATCATTCCGTCCAGCGTTGGTCGCAAGACATTTCGGTACAAATGTGGAGCAACTTTGCCTGCTTTTAATGCGCAAATGAGCATCGCGCGGTGCACTGCGTTTGCACAAATACCGTGTAATGACGCCAGGGAAATTTCCTCCTGCATAACCCTGTGATAGCGCTTTGCAAGTTCGGAAGCTAGCGGCAAATCTGATACAAAAGGCAATAATCGCTGTGGACAAGAGGAGTCGTCATGCCACAGGCACAGAAGTCTCAAAATGTTGCCCAACTTGCTCTCTCCAAACAAGCCCAAATCAGCAACCCCAGGAACGAATCTTCGCTCCACGCCAAGGCGAGACGCGCGCATCAATAATCTGCCAAGCTGCGTGTACTCCTGTAGCCGCGGACCATCCTTTGCTACATGGAGAAATCCAGCCAGCATCAGATAGGAATGGGTGAGCGCTTGTTCATGGCTTCGTGAAAACCAAGATGTCAATGCGTCAATAAAAGATGGTTGGAACGTGGGTGCGCCAGGGAAGTACTTGTGTACATAAAAGCTGAGATTGGCAAGTATCCCTGCGATACGGTTTTGCTCTTCCCACAAGGTAGGCAAATGGGGCGGAAGGCCGTAGCTTTTTGTGTTGGCATGACTAGGGAGTGATGTTGCAGTCCCAAAATCCAGCCAGCGTCCGTCAATACCGATATTTGAAGCGTTTAATGCTCCATGCATCAAGCGCTTTGATTGGGCTGCGGCGCATTGGATTGCAAACCGATGAGCCATCGCATGAAGCCCTTCAACGAGGCGCTCCCAGGTTCCGGCTCCCTCCCTTGGAGCGTCACCGGGTGGATGAGGCAACAAGCTTGGTAGACGGAAGATTGCAGCTCGCACCCTCTCCACATCTGGACATAATGCAACGCCTTGTTCAGGGCGAAAATACGTCGCCCGTTCAAAATGAGCCGGCCGGATGACAGGATCTCGCACAAGTAGGGCTCGAGGCGCCCTTAACCGCTCTCCTTTTGAACCTTCGTACCAACAATCGGTACCAGTCAGAACGATGGAATGCACACGAACCGCTCCGTATGGTAGCGCCTGTTGGAAGACTTCACTCCACGCCGCCTCTTGAACAGCCTCAGCCAATGTGACTCCGCCGTGAGCGTGCCAGAAGCATGACTCCAGAGTGCCCTCTCCTCTAAGCAAATTGGAGCCTATGCCTTTGACCTGAAACAAACGACCGATACCGCAACGGACCCCCCCTCCATGCAGGCCGGTACCGGCACCACCGTAACGTTCTGCATAGAACGTTAGCTCTTCACCATCAAAGTCCGCTTGACACTCCAGATCCGAGGGAATGACATAGGCATACTCTTCCAGCACGCTCGCGTCGCCGATGTGTCCGCTGGGACGATAAACCACTTTGGCATTTCGAAGCTTTCGCGCCTTAAATGGTGCAAGAGAAGAATCTGGAAGCCTGAGCGAACCAGCGTGCATAATCATCCCATCTGTCGCATACCATCGATACGCAGGGAAGTTCCCTGAGCACAGCCTCAATCAGGGCACCTACGCAGCTATGGCATGTTGGCAAACACATGCACCTCGACAGCACATGCCACATCAATCTTCTGCGAAGTGGGAACGTAGATATACAAGTTTCCGCCATTAAAGGAGACCGAATAAGTCACGTCGATAGCCCCTGGCGTAGGCTCTGACGTTCCGCCCGACTTCAAACCGTATCGCGAAATAAAGTCTCCCGCACGCATGCACACACCTTTTTGAGGGTAAAAATGCAATCGGAGAACACGTGAGGAATCATCAATGGCCTCTATCTCCACTCGCTGAAGCCCAGTAGCTACAGAAATCGAGGCGCCTGTGAATGCATAGATGGTAGAAGTCACACCCGATCCATCAGGCTTTTTTCCGTAGGCTTCATGACCTACCGCCACCCCATCTCCTTTGATGTCAAATAATGTCATGACATCATTCTTGGAAATAGCTTTTTGGGAACGAAGCGCATCACTTATCGCATCGAGCTGATGCTGTATGGGTAAGTTGCCCTGCTGAGCATAGGAGACCGTACCGCCACACATGGACGCCAGTGCAATTGCAGAGAACACCACTATCTTTCTGAACTTCATGTTTGACACCCTCATTGATGGCAGGCGAAGCGTGCCCACATTGTGGGCACGCCGCAATTCATGCATACATGACGTGCTCATTCCAGTCGTGCAGTCCAAACAATAACGAGAACGGGGACGAGCAAGCATCAATCCTCAACTTTAGATCGGGACAACTAGTCGTACTGAAGATCCCCAATTGAAGTTGTTCCATAAACCATGCTGTACTCGCCGGTTACTGCAAGCCACGTACTGCCGTTGAGACTAAGGTCAGTGGCATCGTTGTAATAGGCAGACGATGTCTGCTGATGGGCATGAACGGCCTGCCAGTTGTTTCGATAGTACTGATCGTAGGTTTGTCCGTTGCTTAGATGCTGATTTTTGATGATGGTGCCAAGCTGCTGAGCTAACCAGGCGTCACTCTGGCCAGAATTGTTGTGAACAAGATCCACCTCTTGCTGCACAAGCGCTGTATCACCTGGCACTTCACAATGAATGCCTTGTGCTGCGAGCTGCTCGGAAATCCTAATGGCATTGAGTTGAGCATACCCCTCATTTGTTTCCATGGTGTTGGCGTATGTGTCAACGGATGAATAGTCGGAAGCGTTGTTATCCACCGGATTTTCGGCGTGCCCAAGTTCATGAGCTAGCTGCGACACCGTCTGAGCCACCATACCCTCGTAGCTTGTGGAAATATTGATTTGCTTACCCGGAACGTTGGTAGAGCTTGAATTTCCGCCTGCGGAATTGGGGTCATTGTAATAATGAATCGTCCAACCTTGGGCGATCAGGCCATTAACTTCGCTGCTCATTGTGGAGGACTTATTTATGTCATCCATAACGGCCATGTTGCTTAATACATTGCTGGTGGATCCGCCGCTCCCGCCGCCTCCGGTTCCACCGCCTCCGGTTCCGCCACCGCCACCGCCACCGCCGCCACCGCCACCGCCACCGATTGGCACTAGCCCGCCTGCAACATTCAGTGTCTCTTGCTCAGTAAGAACTCGCATATCCCTGTCAACCTCTCGTTTAGTCGTTAACAATGCAAAAGTAAACGCCGAAGCATCCATTGTCGTTTTGTAACTCTCCAACTACCTCCTTTTGGGGTTAGCACGCCTACATTTCGTTCGCCGCCGTGTTGGCGGTGTTCTTATCGGTATCTGCACATGCATTGCCACCGCGTACCACATTAAGCTCAATGATCTTTCCGTCGGCGCACGCTAGGATTCTGTCGGCGGTTTCTATGGTCTGAGGTCGATGTGCAACCACAATTCGAGTGATCTTTGAGGCAACTAGCATTTGATTGATGGCGGCCTCACACGCGAGATCCAGATGGCTGGTGGCCTCGTCCAGCACCAAAATCTGCGGATCTCGATAGAGCGCTCTAGCAAGATGAAGGCGCTGCTGTTGCCCGCCGGACAGAGCCGACCCCATATCACCGATCAATGTCTGATATCCCATGGGGAATTTGGATATTTCATTGTGGAGCTGAGCCGTGTGCGCAGCACGCTCAATTCGATCCATCGTTGATGATTCGTCGAATAAACAAATGTTGTCGGCTATTGATCCTGCAAACAGGACGTCATCCTGCATCACACTCCCGATCATGCGACGATAAGCGTCCTTGCCGAGATGTCTAAGCTCAATATCTCCAACACGAATGGTCCCGCTAACAGGGTCAAGCAACCCCAGCAATAAGCGAATAAGCGTTGTCTTTCCACAGCCGGATGGCCCAACGATGGCAATGGACTGTCCGGCCTGAACCTCGAACGTACAATCCTTGAGAATCCAGGGTTCCCCTTCGGCATAACGAAAACTAACGTTTTCAAATGCAATTGAGGGTTCCGGCCTCGCGCCTGCGTAGACACCGCTTGCATGCCGTTCGATCGGCGTCATGACAATGTCGGCGAGCCGCTCAGTTTGAAGGCGTATCAAACTGAGTTGAATTAAGTAGTCCACGAGGCCGGCCGCCCTGTTGGAGAACTGATCAGAGTACGCAACAAAAGCCATAAGCATGCCCGCGGTAAATTCTTCCTTCAGCGCAAGCCATGCTCCGATCCATAGCACTGCAATGCGCTGAATTCCCCCTGTTAGCCCGTTTAACGCCCCAAAAAGCAGATTCAGCCTCTGCACGGCGATGGACGTGTTGAGGGTGTCGGCCGTGGCGTTTAGATAGCGAGATGTTTGAGCGGCGCTCTGGTTATACAGACGTATGGTTTGCGCGCCGCGTACTGCCTCCATAAAAACGCTCTGTTGCTTTGCGCTGACCACGATTTGGCTTAAGTTGGACTCACGATAAGCTCGGTAGTAAAGCGCCCTAAGTGCCGCGTAGGTTGCGACAGCAGCCACTGTAAGGCTTGCCAGTAGAGGGCTGTAAATAAGCATCACTACAAGCGTCATTGTTGCCATCAAGCCATCGATAATGACGCTCACAAACTGCGTGGTTAATGTCCTCTGTAGCACATCAATAGCGCCGAATCGGGACACAACATCGCCGAGATGACGTTTTAAGAAGTAAGTCTGCGGAAGGCGCATCAGATGCTGAAAGACATTCCCAATCCAATTTAAACTTAAATGGGTGTTCAGCCAAATGACCGCCCAGGTCCTAAGTGCGGAAATGGCTACTTGCAGAACAAGCAATAGCAGAAAGCTAATGCCTAGAACGCTTAAGAGATCATGGTCTCCGTCAGCTAGCACTTGGTCGACAACTACTTGCATGAATTGGGGCGCCAAAAGGCTAAAGACCTCCAGGGCGAATGCCAATCCAAATATGGTGACAAGGGAACGACCAAGCCCCTGTATCGAACCCGCCAGGGTGCGCAGCGATACGGCTGCTGGCGGTTTTTTTCGCTGAAATGCCGGGCCTTTCGTCAGTTCGAGAGCAACACCTGTAAAGTGACGACTGGCTTCGGCAAGCGACAGAGATCGCTCCCCTACGGCGGGGTCAAGAATGGTGATCCGTTTGCGACTGATGGAACGCAGTACAACGTAGTGATCCATATCCCAATGCAGGATGCAGGGCGTCGTTAATTGCCGCATCTCATCCATTTCAAGCCGCAGCGAACGCGATGACAGCCCCAAGGTTTGGGCCATCTCCATGAGTCTTGCCAGTGTTACCCCTTTAAGCGAAAGCGAAAATTGATGCCTCAATTGTGCAAGATTGGCATGGTGCCCGTAGTAGCCGGCAATCATTGCCAAGCAAGCGAGACCGCATTCGGACGCTTCGCCTTGACGGACCAATGGCAGCTTCGGCCCACGCTTGAAGTGCAGAAGGCTGGATGTGTCTGGCCGAGCGATATCTGCGTTAGACACGTCGCATTCGATATCGCCGGCGCCTTCGTGCTTTGGGTGGCGTTTATTCATGAGCCATTCCCCCGATGCGACGGCGCATCCCGTAAAGTGGCTCTAAAATCCACTCGATGATTTTGCGTTTGTCTAGCAAAAGATCCGCCTCAATCGCCATGCCGGGCAACAGAGGTTCCGGCTTTCCATAAGCGATGATTTGTTGCGATTTGAGTTCTACTTGCACGCGGTATAGTGCTTGGGGTGGAACTTGATGACCAAGCAGGTTAGTTATTTCTTCTTGAGAAATGACGCTTCTTGAAATACTTATGACGTTTCCATATTGCACGCCAAATTTCTGGTATGGGAATGCTTGATAATGCAGTGCCACGCTGGTCCCAATATGTACAAACCCAATGGCACTGCTCGGAACTAGCAACTGAGCCTGCAAAGATGATCCACTAGGTATGATTGATAGCAGGGATTGACCAGAGGTTGTGGCTTGACCTGGCTTCACAAGTACCGTCGTGACTACGCCGTTTACTGGCGCGCGAAGCACCGTTTCGCGCTCCGCTTCGTTCTGAGCCAATGTCGTGTCAATTTGGCTTATCTGTCGATGCAACTCGTCGATCTTAGATGCTTCTGTAAGGGGAAGTTGAGCAAGCTGGTCATCTACGTTTTTTATCTGCTGTTCCACCTCGTACCGCTGCCTTTCTAGCGACTTGATTTGCTCTTCAGCATTACGCTCTTCTGAACGCTGCTGTTGAATTTGAAGTGGAGAAATATAGCCTTTTGATTCTAGCCCTTCGAAACGATGCAACAGCACGGACAGCTCATCAACTTGTCTTTGTTCAATGGACGCCTGTGCGTCAATCTGCTGAAGCTGATGCTTTAACATGCGTTGCTGCACGCGCAAACCATCAGCCTGCACTTTTGCCAGATGCTCCGTATCGGCCAGATCATCTTTTAACCGACTTTGTTGATCGAGTAGCTGTACGCTAATTCCTGCCGATGTTTCTCCCATCGCGGTACTCGTGCGCTCGCCAGAAATAGCTAAGAGTGCATCACCTTTACCTACTGCACTGCCCTCAACGACACCAATTTTTGTTATGGCGCCCACGTTGCGTGCGGTCACAGAGACCAGTCCCTCCTGGGGAACTAGGATTCCGGTCACATGTTCGCGGCGGGTGTATTCTCCAATACACAGCCAGATCAGTATGCAGGTTGTAATCACCAGGGCGGCGATGCTGCCAAGTTGGTGCGAGATAGGAGTTGCCACGCGAACAACACCCAATGAGCGGACGGCACGAGCGGCCAATACCTCGCGACGAAACAATTCCTGTTCCATGAATACTTCCAGCCCCTGCTCCAACACGACCCCTGATCTTCAGACGTTGATCATCGCCTAAACCCTACCTATCGCATGATAGTTTTCTTCTCCTACATCGTTTCCGGAATTTTCTGTAGGAAATTTCCTACATCGCCCCCAAGGCATGAGCATTGAGTGCCCGATTTCGTAAGAAAGAACGGGCACGTATGAAATAGCCGCTGCCCATGAGTGGACACCCCTCCGGGCATCCCCGGAAGGGGAGATGGACATCACGCCTAAGCCGCAAGGCGAAGCCTCCTTCAGGGTTGCGGATGCCACAGGGTCCTGGTGTGTGGTGTCTACCTACGTCACAGCTGAGCCACTGAACAGACCTGACTTCAGCTAATAGATGCCGGGCTAACGGGTAGCTCGCCTCAATAAGCCTATGAGACACCGCTTTCGAATTAGGAACAGTCGATGGAATGCGCTGGCCATGCAAATAAAGGCGCGTGAAGCCGTCGATGCCTACCTCTTGCTCAAGAACTTGCCACACGCGGATTGGCTTAGGCCGGCGATGCAGAAGCTTCTTACTGGCTATCATTACCTGCAGAACATGCACATGTTCTGTGATGTGCCTACGCACGAACTTGCCCTGTTCCCTGTGCTGGCTCAATTTTCTTATCCGTATCACTACAACGTACGAGAAACTCGGCGCTATCGCTACGTCGCCGAAGGGAAGTCCACGGAGATGTATCTGGACGTCATCCCGTTCGATATCTGCCGGTACCTCTACGACTGGCTGCCGTCTACGGAACTGGTATCCGAGTCCTTCGATCTCATCGGCCATCAACTCGTGTACCGCTTTGCGCTCGATGCCCTTCTCAAACACTCGATTCGGTACAACAACGAGTACGTTTTTTTGGTGGACATGTCGTCGGAGTCAATGAAGACGGCTATACCGAGCATCTACTGAAACCGCGACAAGTAATCCTCTGACCAGCCGTGACGTTCTCAGCTTCCGATCATCGCGGTGGAAGTCGAAGTTGCCCTACCGAGTCCATGTCATTTAGCTCCTTCGCCGTTTCCAGGCGCAGACCCGCGACACAACAAATCCGAAAACAGGGATAACGCATTACACGCTTCGGCCTTCGGAAGATATGTTGCTGACAGCGTATATCGAACAACTATGCAGCCTCTTGGATGTCTCCAAGCTGCCTATCGAAGAAGCCATTGCTCGTGGTGGTCGCTGGATAAACGGTTGAGGAAAAAGATATGGATTGGGCTGAAATCAACTGCATCATCGAAGCGCTCGAAGCGTTGATAGAAAAGTACAAAACGCTCCTCGAAAGCGGTGTGCAGGACGAAGACGACAAGGCTGATACGAGCAACGATCTGGCATATGCAGAGGTACTTCTTGGTAAGTATGAAGACATGCGAGCAAAGGCGGCACAAGGCTGAGGGCCGATAGGCTGGTTTCTTAGAACTGAAACCAAAACGGTCCAGGTTGAGTTCGACGACTTAAGCAAGAGATATCGCGAGGACAAGCGGCCCGCATAACGGGCCGCTTGGGCGATTCGAGCATCAGTCACTTTCCAGACGGCTTGTACGTCAAACTCTCGCTATAACTGTCTACGTGCGAAGTGACGCTCTGCAGCGCGTCATTTACCGATTTGCGAATGGCTTTGCCTGCTTCCTTGCCATACACGTTCTCGACCATCTGCCAGACGGAAGGGTCAGTATCCTTCTCCAGCTCGGCCCAGCTTTTTGCCGGACTAACCAGCACGAAGTCGGGTGCGTCGTCGCCGCCGTCGCGAATCATGCCGATCGAGTAGTAGTTGGGCCATTTGGATTTTTCGGCCGCTGCGGTGATTTTCTTTGCCGCCGTGGTGAAAGCTTCAGAAGCCTCATGCCCTGGTTTCAATTTGAAGTTGGTGACTTCAATGTAGCCCGTGCCTAGTCCCATATTAGGCGGCATGTGGCTCAATTCCGGCATGATTTGAATAAACGCACTCGTTTCGCGCTTCAAATGTGGATTCACTTCGGTTCTGAGGGCCGCATCGCACGCCGCGCCCTGGGCGTGCATGGCATCGAAGCTTTCCCACGCAACCGGATCGGTCGTATAGGAATAGGTATACGTATCGCCGGTTTCGTGTACCCAAGCCGTCCATGCATATTTGTAGCCGTGCTGGGCCAGGCATTGATTGAAGCGCTTTACGCCTGTTTCGTAGGCGGCTTGATCGGGTGGCGCCACCACATCGGTGTAGTCCCGAACGATAGTGACGTCTTTTTTGTCTGCGGCCGGAATGGCGGACGCGCAAAGCGTCGCAATGGTGATTGCCAGGAAAGGGGTGACGGTCTTCATACGAAGTTCCTCCAGGGCTGCTGCGCTGCAAGTGGAAGTTGATCCCCTGCTGCCCGGGCGGACGAGGCGTGCCAAGTATGCGCGCAATCCGCGCAATCGAAGCGGCCCTTGCCCACTAATGTCATGATAAAGATGATTCAGTGATGATTTTTTGGCACTGTATGGCATGCTTGATGCTTGACGATTCAAGCAACGAGGGAGCCCCACTCGGATCAGGTTGCCTTTGAACGCAGGGGTGGCTTTACATCGTAAAGACAGGGGTGAAAAAGATGGGTTGGTTCGACGGCTTTCGCGAATGGTACGTAACGCATCGCTCAAAGTTCCTTTGGTTGTGGGGACTCTTGAACGTCTTCTTGCTGATTATGTGGATCGCTAATGTCTCGCCTTTCACTCATGCAAGCGTGGTCTCACAGGGAACCGTGGTTGCTGTACGAAACTGCGGGACTAAAGCCAATGGATATACCTATCGCTACGAGGTGGATGGACAGGCTTACACCGGAGAGAGTGGCTTCTTTGACGCCCGCTGCGACACGATGGTGCCTGGTGTAACCGTCATTCCGATTACCTATCGTGCGGACAACCCATCGCGGAGCATGAGTGGCACTGTCCATGCCGCTAACCGACTGTTGGTGCGTTTGTCGATGGTTTTCGCCATGCTTTGTCTAGCCATCGTGCCAATGCTTCTGTACGTCAGGGGCATGCGCTCGAGGGGAGCCAGCTTTGAAAGAAATTAACTGCAAGTTCCTGTCGCCGACCGACGCAGGCGGATTCTCGCTTTCGCGGGAATAAAAACGGCCATGGGGGCACCCGTGGCACTTTTGCGTTCGCGGTTATGGTGTGCGCGACTTTTCCGTTGGCCACTGATTGAAGGCAAACACGTACATCATGATGATGTTGACCAGCGGTATGAAGATCAGCAGCGACCAAGCGCCGTTGTAGCCGGCTTTCGAGACGATCTTCCAGGCGGGAATCACGGCCAGCACGGCGGCGACGAGTCCAAAGATCGGATGCGGATGCATAAATCTCTCCTCTTTTCCCTTTGCTCCCCATTGGAGCGTGGCCTAGCTTACTTCAGTAGGGCTTCGCTGGCCGTTGACGATCACATTCACGGCGGTTGCGGGGGGCGTATCCGCAAAGGACGAGGTTCATTCGGGCGAAATCTCACTCCCTCCCCTACGTGCAGTAGGGGAGGGGTTGGGTTGGGGTGAAGCAACCGCGCGATGAGTTCATGCTCGCGCGGCGTGCTCGTGCAACACCACTCCAACCCTTCCCTTCACGCAGGGGAGGGAGTTACAAACGCCATGCGCTCAAGTAAGTGCTACCGGCTGCTCAGCCGTGCGGCGGAATGGCGCTGGGATCCATCCACATCACTTCCCAGATGTGGCCGTCCGGATCTTCGAAACTGCGGCCATACATGAAGCCGAAGTCCTGCACGGGCGTGGGATCGGCCTTGCCGCCGGCCGCACTTGCCTTGTCGACCATGCTGGACACATCTTCGCGACCGTCCGCCGACAGGCATAGCAACACCTGTGCGTCCACATGCGCGTCGACGATCCTTTTGCCCGTGAACTGGCGCCATTTGTCGTGGGTGAGAAGCATCGCGTAGATCGTGTCGGAGAACACCATGCAGGCCGCGGTATCGTCGCTGAAGGCGGGGTTGTTGACCGCACCGACGGCCTCATAGAACGCTTTTGACTGCTTCAAGTCGGTCACCGGCAGGTTCACGAAGATCATCTTGCTCATTACTTGTCCTTTGTGTTGTCCGCGGCGCGATTGCCGTGGGTTCTTATCACTGACGAACGGGAAGGGGGAAGATCGACAACCATTGCAAAATGCCTTCAACGTGAACCCGGGGGCCGGTTCCCCATAAAGAGGACCGCACACTGGCGCGACATTGGCCTATGTCCAATCAGGCACATCGTCCGGACAGCGCGGACAACTGTCCGCGGACAACGGGGCACATCGCTTCTTTTCATTGCAAATGGCGCCGCTACGCGGTTTTCAAGGTAGTGCTGCCGTTGGCACCGGCTTTGCAGCTCCTCTCCTCGAAAGCCTCACCACTTAATCGAAAGGAGAGTCGCCATGAAATTCGAAACCCTGCTGCTCAACAGCTTCTTCGCTGCCTGCGTTGTAATTTGCGTATCGACCTTGGCCGCGATGCTGGCGTAAGGCAAGTTGTCGCTCCTTATAAATGGGTGCCATCCGGACATGGGCGCCTTATAGGTGCATACTTTTCCCATTGCGCAGTGTGGCGGAGCAAGCTTTAAAAATCCGCCCGTTGCGTCCCAGGGGAACGTTATGCAACTGAATGACATCAACGTCGCTGTGCATGTCGGCATGGGTGTGGCTGGCCTGGTCTGCGGGCTATTCCCTTTGCTGTCGACCAAGGGAGGGCGAATTCATCGCCGGATTGGGCGTGTATTCGTCATCCTGGCCGGCGTTGTTTTGGCAACAGCCCTGCTGGCGGATATCTTCCTGCACGAGCCGGTGCCGTTGCTGGCCGCATCACTCTCTGCCTCTTATCAATACATAAGCAGCCTCCGTTCGCTGGCGCTGCGAACGCATCCTCCTTCGGCTGTTGATGCATCGCTCGCCTGTATCGCGTTAGGTGGATGTGCGTGGCTTTTGCTATCCAAGGGCGCGGGCACGGCATCCTGGACACCTATGATCGGTTATTCAACCGCGGCCTACGTATCGTGCATCGCACTCTACGATTTGAGCCGCCCATTTTGGGGCATGTATTGGCTTCAACACGTACGCCTGCTGGACCACGGACTGAAAATGACCGGCTGCTACTTCGCCATGTTGTCGGCCGGTGCAGGCAACTTGCTTAAACATCTGCAACCTTGGAGCCAGGTGATTCCATCGTCGCTTGGAGTGATGGTCATAATGGTTCTGCTTGCGAATCATTTGACTCGAGGCACGGGTGTTCAAAGGGCGACCTGAGCAGCTATAAGGACAGACATGATCAATGAAACGCGCCAGCCTCAAGTTTGCGTGTTGGGAAGTGCCGAGCCAGGGTCCAAGGCTTACGACTTGGCCGGGCAGGCCGGGGAGTTGCTCGCCCATTTGGGCATCACCGTGATCAGCGGATGCGGAAGTCCGGCAACCCGTGTCGCGGCACAGCGCGCCAAGGTCGCTGGCGGGCTGGTGGTCAGCATCATCACGGACGCCGACATGCCGGCAGCGGATTGGCCGGCGACGGTGGTCATTCCTTGTGGCATGGGTGACGCCAGGAACCTGATGATGGCGCTTGCCGGTGACGCGTGCATCGTCATCGGCGGCCGTGCCGGCACCATTTCGGAGGTCTGCCTGGCGTGGTTGCATCACCGGCCGCTGCTGCCGCTGGTGGGCTGTGGTGGCTGGTCGGATGGGTTGCCGACGCATCCGCCGGATGAAAGGCAGAACTCGCCCATCTTGCCGTGGGATTCGATCGCGGCGCTTGAACGCCAGCTCGCCGCGCTACGCTTGATCAGGCACGAAGGCCATTGAACTGTCTGCCCTCGAGGCCGGCAAATAATTTTGGGGTTCAAGGAGCGCTTCGGCTTGAGCTAAAAAAGCGAACCCAGCACTATCGACTTTTCGACTGGCTATCATCTAGTGGGGACTACATGAAGCACCGCATGACATCCATGCTCTTGGCAGCCTGCCTGGTCGCCGGCCTCGTTCCAGCTGCGGCCCGCGCGTTCGGAGACGGCGACAACACCAAGACGAACATCGTCAAGAAGCCGCAAAGCGAACTGCGGGCTTCCATGGAAACCATGCAGATTCCCAGCCAGGGGGCGCAGATGAACGCCCTGGTTTACGTGGCGGCTGGCGCCGGTCCCCATCCGGTGGTGGTGCTTCTGCACGGCTTTCCAGGCAACGAGCGCAACCTGGATCTGGCGCAGGACATGCGCCGCGCAGGCTGGGACGTCGTCTACTTCAACTACCGCGGCGCCTGGGGCTCGTCGGGAGACTTCTCGTTCTCGCACGGCATCGAGGACACCGCCGCCGTGCTGGCCTATCTGCGCCAGCCGGAGAACGCCAAGCGACTGCGGCTGGATGCGTCGCGCATCGTGCTAATCGGGCACAGCATGGGCGGTTTCATGGCGGTGCAGGCGGCGTCGGCGGATCCTGCCGTCAAGGGGATCGCGATGATATCGGCGGCCGACATGGGCAACGTGTTCGAACAGATGCGGGCAAAGAAATCCCCCGCCGAAGCCTTGCATGACATGAGCGCGGGACTGGCCGGCGAAGGGATGGCGCCGCTCAGCGGATGCACGCCAGAGGGACTTGCCAAAGAGTTGGCCGAGCATGCCTCGGCGTGGGCCTTCAAGTCCAAGGTCGATGCGCTCAAAGGCCGCCCCGTGCTGGTCGCCACCTCCGATGACGGCCTTGCGGACGCGGATGACGCTTTCGCCACCGCGCTTGGCCAGGCCGGCAATAGCCAGGTAACCCGCGTGCACTTTCCGACCGATCACGCGTATTCCGATCAGCGCATCGAGCTTTCGCATGCAGTGCTGCAGTGGCTCGCAATGTTCGGGAAATGACGTCGCCATACATCGGGTGTTTGGCGGCGCGGGCATGGCTATCGACTACGCCTCTGTGAACGGCATGTGCTGCCTGCGGCGATAGGCTTGGTGAAAGCCCGCTGTGTGATGCAGCTGAGCGCCGTCCGCCAGGCGTTCGTCGGCAATGACGCGGCCAAGAAAGAATGTGTGCGAGCCAATCACCTGGCTCTGCACAATGCTCAGCTCCTGGACGCGCAGCGCACCAGCCACGGCGGGAATGCCAAACTCATGCGTAGCCCGGACAGGAAACGGAAGCGCATTCCAATCCTTGAGCGGCTGCTTGTGATGCTCGCTGAGGTTGTAAACAGCCCCCTTCATGGCCGCAGGGATATTGGATAGCGCCACCAGCCGCACTTCACGCATGACCGGCTCAGAAACATTGGTGCTGCGCAGCGCAAGCGAAAAAAATCCGCTGCGTTCCAGCGGGCCGATCAAATCCATCGGAAAGATATTGTTATGGCCCGATGCGTTGACGGATACAAGAACGACCGGCCGCGGACATAGATAGGCAACCATGAGCTGCTGTGCCGCGGTAGGTTCCATATGCAAATGATACGATGAGCGATTTTTCAACATGCTTCGGTTCTGAAGCCATGCATTCCACGACCGCCGCGGCCAGGTAAGACAGCGGTGCTCGCCAGCTTCAACACGATAAAGGGCGACCGATGTGTTTTCGGCGGTGATCGATCCGCTTCGCGCCAGGCGTAACACACCAAGAAGCTTTCCTGTCGTGCTATCGGCGTACTCAAGTACAGCACATTCACTGGCATCAAGACTGGTCGCGATCGTAAGCGGCTTGAGCGAAGCCACCGTGTGATCCGCTGTGGCATCCGCCGTTTTGCCGTCCCAGCGCAATGTGGCGATGACCACCCGCGACGAAGGCGCAATGGCAATCGGCGACCATTGCGGCAGCGGGTGCACGAACGGCCTTAGCCAGTCTTTCCACATTTCAGGTGCGCCGAAAGAGCAAAAACATGTACAGATCAGTGATCAGACCGAAACCGCGGGGAGTGAGGCGTTCCAGCTTGAAATAAGGTGCCGCTGCTTGCGCCACGATACGTGGCGCAAAACGATGGATACGGCTTTCGCTCGGGATGGCGTAGTGGCCGTGCAGCAGAAGGTTTATAAGATTCTTTCGCCACCAGTTATAACGCGCATCACCGAGATAATACGGATTGAGCATGCTGGCAAGCACAAAGCCCTCGGGACGGACTACACGCGACAACTCTTCAAAGAGCAATGTGTGGCTTGAGAAATGGTTGAGGACCGCAAAGTTCGCTGTGACTCCCTGAACTGTGCAGGCAAGAGGCGATGAAATCCTGATAATGTTTTCGCGAACCATTTCTTCATGGCAATACTGCGCCAGGTACCCGCACATCGCCTCGGAAGGTTCATACACGAAAGTACGGTGTCCTTTAGCGGCAAACACCTTCGCGTCAATACCAGTCCCGGCGCCAAAATCGAGCACGTCCGCTCCCGTCGGTAACAGGTCCAACGCCATCTTCTGAAATCTGTCGCGCACCACCCGATCTCGTGGTGAGGTCTGAATAAATTGATGGTACTGCGCTCCAGTATGCATGCCTTCGAATACCTTGCTGACAAACGCGTTGCCGGTTGATGACCGTGATCCTGGCATGACACGTATCGCCGTGTGCTAAGCGGTGAGATCTAGGCGCGGGCTGAAAGGGCCTTTCGGGCATGAGTGCCGATTAAGTCATGAAAGGTTTCGTCGGGCATGAGCCAGGCCATGAAGGCCACCAGCCGGCTGCGTGAAGCAGGCTACAAAGTGGGCTTGCTGGGCGCCTCGCCGCCATAAGCGTGTCGTTGCGAGGGCGTCGTGGGCCGGGACGGTCCCAGCCTACGATGCCACCATCAGGCCGCGTCTTCCGTCGCCCAGTATTCGGCTTTCGGTTCGGGCTGGGCGGCGGCTTGCTGCCGCAGCCAGTCGTCCTGGATGCGTTCGGTCACCAGGCATGGCTCGCCCATGCGGCATTGGGAACAGGACTGGTTGTGCAGCATCAGCGCTGCGACGACGGATGATGTGGTCATGATGGAACCTCCCCAGGCCCCGCGTGGATGGGGCCTGAGGAATCTATCGGCCGGATGGCAGAGGGCTTGAGCCGGCCTCGGCCGCCGCGGCGAGAATCCACTTGGACGGCGGAGAGATGCCATGGCGCACCAGCACCTCGTAGATGCGCTCGGTGACCCAGTCGTAGTGTTCGAGCGATACGTGGTCACGGATAGCGTTGGCGCGCTCCATGAACTCGATCCAGAACTCGGTGCCCGGGCTGTGCTGCAGCAGGCGCGGCACGGCGCTCTGCAAATCGGCCAGGCGCTGCTCGATCTCGTGGAAGTTCAGGGGCATAGGTCGCCGCATTCGGGTAGCCAAGGTCATCGGCCAGCCGTGGGCTGGCCTGAGGGAGACGTTTGGCGTCCTGAATTTTGAAATGCGGCGTGGGCAGCGAGCCGCGGCGGCGGCCCCTCAGGAGCCGGCTTCGTGCGCGCTTACCGCATCCATCACCCTGGCCGAGTACACCAGCGCCGCGCCGGCGTTGAGGGCGATGGCCACGCCCAATGCCTCGGCGATTTCCTCGTGGCTGGCGCCGTGCTTGAGGGCTTCGCCGGTGTGCACGGTGATGCAGCCGTCGCAGCGTGTGGTCACGGCCACGGCCAGCGCAATGAGTTCGCGGGTCTTGGCTAGGGATGCTCTGATCTATTCCACGGACCCGGCATGATGTCCAGAAGGCTCGCAGGGTGTGTTGCGTGGCGCAGGGCAGACTGGTCGTCTGTTCAAGCCACGCGGCGCAGCTTGCGGGCCTTCTGGACATCACCCCCCATTTCAATTCAATTCGCTGGGGCCGCACTGGTATGCGCGCCTCGCTGCACCCCAACGTCTCGACAGACAGCCAGTCTGCCTTCGCCGTTGGAGCACAGCGAGGCGCGCATACAGTGCGGTGACGGGTACGTGGAATAGATCAGAGCATCCCCAGGTGGCCGGTTTTCTGGCCGGCCTTGGACAGGGTCTGGTAGCCGGCGACGGTGTCGGGGCTGAGCTTGGCGATGTCGCCGATGCGGCCCAGCAGTTCTTTGCGGTAATCCAGCCAGTCGAGCATGGGAAAGTCCTCGCTAGGGATGGCGGCGGGGCAGGTGCCCGGCCGCTCACCATCATGCGCCGCCGCGCGGGCGAGCGCATGTGCGGCTGAAGCGAGCGATCAATCGCGCCGCGTGATTTCCACCAGCACCACGTCGTTGGAACGCATCGGCAACACCAGGCTGGCATGGCCGCTTGCATCGACCACCAGCGACTGCTGCTTTGGCGCATCCGTGGTCAGCGCCTGCAGCTTTTTCTGCTGTTCGGCGCTCAACGATTTTGGCAGGCCCATGCGCAGATACGCGGTGTACGCATCGTTGGCGTCAAAGCCGGTGCGGTACAGCGCAACGCGATAGTGGCCGGGCTGCATATGTCCGAGTTCCAGCTTCACGTTGCCGGTCGAGTGCGATGGAAACACTTTCGTGTAGAAGGGACGATTGCTCCGGTCCTGCTTCGGTTGCACGAAATCCCACACCAGCGCCTTGAGCACGCCGTCGTCCCAGGTCACATAACTTTGTGCGTCGCTGGTTTTCAACGCGTGGGAACCGAGGCGGTTGAGGTATTTGTAGGCGAAATACACCGGCTTGCGGATGCCCTGCGGATTCATCAGGCCGAAACCACCCTGGAATGGTGCGGTGGGCGGGCCCGGTTCCTCGAACAGATCGCTGAAGGTCCAATAGCTCATGCCTTGCGCCATGCCTTCGGAAGCCTTGAGCTTGCTGAGCACGTAGGCGGCGCTGACGTACGAATCGTGCACGGCATCGCGCGGCGTATAGCTGGTGCTCCATTCGGTGAAATACAGCGGCAGGCCCGGCTTGGAGGAATGCTCGATCTGCTCGCGCACGCGGCGCACGTCGCCGACGATCGCATCCGGCGACGATGAAAGCTTGGTATCGCTTTCGCCGTGCTCATCGAGAAAGCCGCCATCCACGCCATAGGTGTGCGTGCTGATGAAATCGAGCGGCACGCCGGCCTGCGTGGTGTGCGCGATCAGGTCCGGCACCCACGCCGCGCCCGCTGTCGCCGGTCCACCCACTTTCAATTGCGGATCGACCTGCTTGAGGGTGCGCGCGGTGGCGTCGAAAAGTTCGAAGTAGGCCTTCTGGTCGGCGCCTTCCCAGAAACCGGCGAGGTTGGGTTCGTTCCACACTTCGAAATACCAGCTGCGCACTTCGTTCTGGCCGTAGCGTTGCTCCAGATGGCGCGCGAAGGCATCCACCAGCGCCGTCCATTTCGACAACACGGGGTGCGAGGTGTTGCCCTTCCAATAGAAGATGTGCTGATCGGAGGTTTTCATCGCCTCCGGTGTGAAACCGAGTTCGACGAAAGGCCGGATGCCCATCGCCAGCAATCGGTCGTACAGTTGATCGATACCGCTCCAGTCGTACACCGGCTTGCCGTCGACTTCGCGATACGTGCCGAGCACGTCATGGAAAATCGCATGGAAACGGATATAGCGAAAGCCGAGTTCGCTTTCCACCGTGCGCAACTGGGCGAGACTGTCCTCGCGTTTCAGTGTGCCGGGGTAATCGGAGCCGACGGAGAGGTTGAAGAAACGATCCAGCGGCGTGGTTGCACCCTGCACGTCGATGGCGATATCCCGCTCGGCTGTCGCCGCTTGAACGACAGGTACCGCGACCCCCAGCGCGCAAGCTGCGCTGGCGATGGTGATCCATTTGCGAAGCATCGTTCCGCGCATAAGCGTTCCCCTCCGGTCATCGATGCGCAAGTCCAACAAAGCTGGGTCAATGATTTCCAGGGGAAGCGGTTTATGATTTTGACCAGCCGGCTTGAAAAAGGCGTGGGAGCCGCGGATCCAGCGCTTGGGAAGCGGCTCAGCCTTTGGGCGTGCGCTCGGCGGGCCGGGCAAGGTCATGCGGCGCTACCGGCATCACCGCTACCGCGCTTATCTCCAGCATCACGTCCTTGCGGAACAGGCCTTTCACTTCCACCAGGCTGGCCGTCGGCAGCGGGCCGTGCATGTATTCGTCGCGGATTTTCCGGAAGGTATCGATTTGCGACATGTCGGTTACGTAGATGGTCATCTGCACCACGTCGGAGAAACCGGCGCCGCCGGCATCCAGCGCCGCTTTCAGGTTCTCGAAGGTTTGCCGTACCTGCGCCGCGAAATCACCTGCGCCGACCAGCGTGCCGTGCGGATCCAGCGGCACCTGGCCGGCGATGTAGATGGTGCGTCCGCCGTAGACGCTGATCACGTGCGTATAGCCGTGCGGTGCGCTCAGGGCGGATGGATTGATGCGCTGCACACTGGCGGACGTATCGGCGGCGAACGATGGGCCGGCCAGCAGGGCCAGTGCCAGTGCTGAAAGGATCGATTTCATCATCAGCGTCCTTGAGTGAAGGAGATCGACTAGCGGGTTCATGCGATGCCGTGGCCGATCATACACAGAGACCCTTGCCCAGGCTGGAAAACGGCCCTGGCAGGCACACATCGCCGTACCAAACGTTATGCCACTGTCGAGGCTGACGCATGACCCGTATCATCCGCGTACAAGAAAGGTAGAGGGAGAATGGCTAGTGATCGACAAAATCTCGACGGGCGTCGAAGGGCTGGATCACCTGACCGGCGGAGGCTTCCTGCGAGGTTCGGCGTACATCATCCAGGGACCGCCGGGAGCGGGCAAAACCATTCTCGCCAACCAGTTCTGCTATGCGCACATTCGCGCCGGGGGCCGCGCGCTGTACATGTCGCTGCTGGCCGAATCCAGTGCGCGCATGCTCAATTACGTCGGCCAGATGTCCTTCTTCGACCAGAGCGTCGTGCCGGGGCGGATGGAATACATCAGTGCCTATGGCGTGCTGGAACGGGAAGGGCTGCCTGGCCTGTTGAAGCTGGTGCAGCACGAACTCAAACGTCACGAAGCCACGGCGATGGTGCTGGACGGTACCTTCGTGGCGCAATCGCTGGCCTCGGAGCAGGAATTTCGCTCCTTCATCCACACCCTGCAGGGCATCGCGGGCATGGCCAACGCGGTGCTGGTGATGCTGACGCATCAGGCGCGTGAAGCGGGCAGCCCTGAACATACGATGGTCGACGGATGGATCGAGCTGAGCAACGAGCTCATCGATTATCGCGCGGTGCAGGCGATCCAGGTGCGCAAGCACCGCGGCGCGCCGATCCTGGGCGGCAAGCATCGCTTGCGCCTCAGCAACAGCGGCATCGAGGTGTTTCCTCGCCTGGAGAGCTACGCCAGCGACCTGTCGGCCCCGGCCAGGGAGCCGACCAGCGTGAGCACCGGCATTCCCGATCTGGACCGGGTGCTGGGCGGCGGCATTCCTTCACAGTCGGCCACGCTCGTGCTCGGCCCGGCCGGCTCCGGCAAGACCACGCTGGGCGTGTATTTCGTGGCGCAGGCCACGGTGGAGGCGCCGGCCTTGATGCTCGGCTTCTACGAAAGCCCCACGCGCCTGCGCGCGCGCGCTCGCCAGCTGGGTTTCAACCTGGATCGCCTGGCCGACCAGAACGTGCTGCGCCTGTTGTGGTTGCCGCCGTCGGAACTGATCGTGGACGAGGTGGTGCACGGCGTGATACGGCACGCCAAGGCCATCGGCGCCAAACGCGTGTTCATCGACGGAATCGTGGCGCTGCGTGACAGCCTCGTGTTCCGCGAACGCCTGCCTTATCTGATCAATGCATTGAGCCAGCAATTGTGCGACAGCGGCGCCACGGTGATGTACACCCAGGAAAGCGCGGAACTGGAAATCGACTGTGCCATGCCCAGCGACGCGCTATCGGCGATGGTGGATAACGTACTGGTGCTCAACATCTCGCGCCGCCACTACGTATCGCAGCGCTATATTTCCGTGGTGAAGATGCGCGACCGCCATTTCGAATCCCGCACCCAACCGTTCCATATCGGGGAGAAGGGGTTCGTGCTTGGCGTGGATCCCGTCGCTTTCGATGCAGGTCAAACGGATTGAGCCGATGCTACGTATCCTTTTGGTGGAAGACGATCCGGACGTCGCCGCGGTGGTCAGCGCACTGCTGGAATATTGCGGCCATCACGTCACCGTGGCCACCAACGGGCGCTACGGGCTGGAGCTTCTGCTGCAGGAACAACCTCAGCTGGTGATCACCGACTTCATGATGCCGATGATGTCCGGACTGGAAATGATCGAGCAGGCGCGCGATGCCGGTTACCAGCGCCCGATCATTCTGTGCAGCGCGATTCCCGAATCGCATCTCCCGCCGCACCGGGGACGCTACGACCTGTTCCTGATGAAGCCCTATAGCGCCAGTACGCTGATCAAGGCGCTGGAGAGCCTGGAAGGGCGCGCCTGAGTACGCGGCGCATGTTTCACGGACGACGCGCGGCTTGCCAGGCACGCGGGTGTCCGGTGACGTCCGCGTGATGCCTACGGCTTTTGCGCAACACGGCTATTGTCCGTTCACATCTGCGACGCGACCGGCCCTAAGGCCGCGTTGAGGGTGTGTGCGAGGTGTTGTGCCAATTCGGTGTAGGTGGCGGCGCGCGGATGGCGATCACGCTTGGCCAAGCCGTCGAGCAGGTCGGTGCCGGCGTGTCCTTCGCCGGTCATGCGGTGCGCGTAGAGACAGGCGCGCGGCGCATCCAGAAACGCCTGGATTTCCACGCCGATGCGCTCGGACGCTTCCGCCGTGGGCAGTATGAAAATCGCCAACGCGCGGCTGCCGCTGCGGCGCAGATGGCGCATCGATTCTTCCAGCTCCACGATCAGCGTATGCCCTTCGGGCACATTCAGGTCCCGAAGCAATACCGCTTCGATTTCCGCGGCGGCCTTGCGCGCTTCCATCTCGATGCGTCCCAGAAACCCCATGCGCAATTCCTGGCGCGTATAGCGCAGCGGCATGGTCGATACCTGGGTCTGGTTCTTGCGCACGATCCAGGAGTGATTGACGCGCTCGAAGGAAATGCCCGCTTGCTCGTAGCTCTGCTTGCAATGCTCGGCGCTGATGCTGGCGTGGGCCGCCCAGGCAGCCTTGAGGTAAGCAAGATTGGGGCGCGTGCCGATCATGGATGTCTCCTGGAAACGCCGCCGGCGGCACGGGAAGCTGCCGGCTCAACCAGGCTATCGGCGGATGGCCGGGAAACTTCAGTCGCGGCTGGCCATCAGGCATGCTAGGCGCTTCCTGGCGAAAGGATCGGGCATGAAAACCCTGGGCTTGATCGGCGGCATGAGTTGGGAATCCACGGTTCCCTACTACCGGTTCATCAACGAGGCGATCAAGGCGCGGCTGGGCGGCCTGCATTCGGCCAGGCTGGTGCTTTACAGCGTGGATTTCGAACAAATCGCCCGCCTGCAGCACGCGGGCGACTGGGATGCGGCCGGAAACGTATTGGCCGACGCGGCGCAGCGGCTGGAGCGGGCGGGCGCCGAAGCATTGGTGATCTGCACCAACACCATGCACAAGGTGGCGCCGGCGATCGAGGCGAAGGTACGCATTCCGGTGCTGCACGTGGTGGATGCCGTCGCCACCGAGATCCGTGCAGCCGGTTTCCGCAAGGTGGGCCTGCTCGGCACGCGCTTCACCATGGAGCAGCCGTTCTATGCCCAATACCTGGCGCGGCATGGGCTTGCGACGCTGGTGCCGGAGCAGGCCGATCGTGATCTCGTGCATCGGGTGGTGTACGAGGAATTGTGCCTGGGCAAGATCGTGGACGCCTCACGCGAGGCATACCGCCGCATCATGGCCAAACTCGTCACGCAGGGCGCCGAGGCAATCATCCTCGGCTGCACCGAAATCAGCATGCTGGTGGGTGCGCAGGACGCCTCCGTGCCGCTGTTCGACACCACCGCCATTCATGCGCGCAAGGCGGCGGAGTGGTCGGTGGCATAAGGTCGATCACAACATCACGCATGCACATCGGTGTGCTGCGAATAAAGCGCGTGCCAATGGCCGTCGACGTAGATGAAGACGTCGGAGGATGTCACGCCCTTCTGCGGACCCAGCGTCGGATCGTAGAAGCTGATGACCGCCATATCGCCATGCACCACCACTGCGGTGCCATAGGGATGTTCCTTGCGGTAGGCGGCGAATTTCTGTTCGGCCTGGTCGAGGCTGGTTCCCTTGCGTTTTGCCGCGCCGGCGACGATCGCGGCCTTGGTATGCGCCACGCCGTCGTGGCCTACCGAGCGGTATTCGGGCAACAGCATCTGGTCCAGCCATGCGGTATCGCCGGTCATCTCGGCCAGGCTCCAGTGATTGTCGACGGCCATGACGCCGGCTTCGGTGCGCTGGGTTTCGTCTGCGGCGGTGGCGTCTTGGGCGTGAGCGGCGAGAGGTAGGACAGTCAGCGCTGCGATGGCGAAGAGTAATGTGCGGGACGTGCGGACGGTTGCCATGATGCATCCTTTGAAGGCATGAGGAATGCGTTGAGCCTGGCTGGTTCGCCGTTGAGGGGCATGCATTTTGTGACCAAGGCCGGGAGGGTGACGTAAGCGGTCGAATGCGCAGGGTGAGCGGTTGAATAGGAACTCAACCTTGCCTCACCGTCATCCCGGCCGGGAAAATGACCGCCGTTTGCTGTCATGCTCGGTAGATCGTCGTCCCGGCGAAAGCCGGGATCCAGCGACTTGCAACCGGCAAAGGCACCGGACCCCGGCTTTCGCCGGGGCGACGAATATCCGTAGGTCGAGGCTACAGACCCAAGCGCCTGGCAACTTGCGTCGCAACGTCATAAGCATCACCCGCCGCCTGATCGCCATAACGCTGCGTACCGCGATTCCACGCATCACCCATCGCAAACCAGTCGATCGGTTCAGGCGGCGCGCCCGTGCGCAACGCCTCATCGAGACTCGAAAAATACGCCTGCCAGCGCAGCCGGTAATAGTCACGCGTCAGCCCCGCCCAATCCTTGTTGCCGTAATCGTGCAGGCTTGCGCCTTCGCTGGCTTTGCGATCGCCCCAGGTGGTGAGCAGTGAGCGGGCGTCGTAATCGAGGCGTGCGTATTCCTCGGGCGTTGTGGCCCAGGGTTTCACCCATGCAAGCCAGCGACCGACCAGGAAGTGGCGATTCGTGGCGAGCAGCCGATCCTGCAGCTCCATCCGTTGCAGCCAACGTTGCGTGAGCGTGTCGAAGCGCGCGCGATCCTTGGCGTCATATGCGTCCTTGATCTGCGGCAACAGCAGGCGGCTTTCGTTGGCCAGTGTCTGGCGCGCGATATCCACCAGGTCGTAGCGATAGGTGTCGCTGCCACGCAGGGCAGGGGCGACCTGCAGCAGCTCGGGCAGCGCGCGCTTGAATGCATCTGCGCTGTAGCGCATCGCTTCGGGCGACCAGTTCGAGGCGCGATTCGCGGTAAGGCTGGGCTGCGCATCGAACAAGGATTCCTGCGCGGCGTCGCGCTCGCTGTTGAATACCACCTGGTCGATGCGAATGTCGTAGGCGGTGTGCAGCAGCACGTTCCATGCCGCCAGCGCGTGCGGATCGGCCGCGCCGTAGCGGCGGCGCACGTAGTCGGCGGTCCATGCGCCGGGATCGACCGGCTTGCTGCGCCAGGCCATTTCGGTGAACAGATCGAAGGCGAACGGATTGGTATCCATGCCTTCGGTGAACACGGCCGTGCCGGCCATGTTGTCGTTGCTGCGGCCAAGGCGTTGCAGGCGTTCGGTGATGTTGCGGGTGTTCGCGCCCAGGGTGGTGCGGCCGCCGAATTCCCAGATGCCGCCGAACAGGAACGGTGCGCCCTGGAAATCCTTCTGCCGGTTGTCGCGCGGCACGCGATCGTGATCGATGTCGATGATCAGCAGGTGCCTGCGGTCGACGCCGCTGAGCAGATCCTGGCGCGGGTTACCCTGCCAGGCGAGCATCATCCAGCGCGCACCGGGGTGCGCGGCGAGCAGGGCGTTCTGCACGGCTCGTGCGGCGGCCGGCACCGGCACGTCGCCCGCATCACCGCCTTCCTGGAACACTTCCATGTCGTAGATGCTGCTGTCGCCGAACAGCTCGCGTTGATGGCGATAGAACGATGCGGCGAGCCTGGCGAACAGCGGATCGCGCGGATCGAGCCAGCCCGGCCGCGTGAAGCCCGCCCATTCGCCCTGCGGCACCACATGCGCGCCAGGAAACCTGCGCTGGAAATCCGCCGGCACGATGCCGTAGAAGCCGGGCAGCACCGGCGTGATGCCGAGTTCGCGCAGGCGCGCGATGATCTGTCGCGCGGATTGGGCGCGCTTGCGCATCAACGCCGCGCTGATCGGCCCGTTGAAGCAGCACAGGTTGCCCATCAGCTGCCAGTTCTGGTGCGCGGGCTGGGTGATCCAGCGGCGGATCTCCTCGCCGGTATAGCCGACGTCGCGGAAGGTCTGGTACAGCACGCTGTCCATGCCGCGTTCGATCAGCACCGCGTTGATGCCGGACAGCGCCAGCACGTCGATCTCGCGTTGCCAGCGCGGCCAGTCCCAGTACGCGGTGGTGTAGCCGTCGACGTTCTCGTTCAGCGCATAGCGATAGGGGTACGGCGTTTCCTGCTCGATCACCGTGGTAGGCAAGGGCAGCGGCGCATTGCCGATGCGATCGCCGTTGGGCGAGATCTGCACATGCGCCACGTATTTCAGATACCAGTTCACGCCGAACAGCAAGGCGCTTGGCGTGCTGCCTTCCACGCGGATATGGCCGTTCGCCGGCGCGATGCGAAAGCGCTCGCGGCCGTGCCCGTCAGCGAGCGTACCCAGTTCGAACTGCTGCGCCTGCTGCGGCAGCAGGCGAGCAAGCACGGCCTGTTCCGGGGCGGTGTCGAAGGTGCCGGCGAAGCATGAACGTGCGACCAGCCAAGCTATCGCGGCAAGCCCGAGCAAGGCCGGATGGTTGCGCATGGCGCCCGGGAATCAGTCCGCTTCGGGCTGCTTGCGCAGCATGATCAGGTTGCGCAGGAAAATGGCCAGCGTCACCGCTTCGCCGATGATGAACACCGCCTCGCGCTGGTGGATGGCATAGCTCAGCAAAATCACGCCACCGGCCACGCTCAGGTACCAGAAGGCCGGCGGAATCAGGCTCTGGCCGCGCGCTTCGCTGTACAGCCACTGCACCAGGAAGCGCACGCCGAACAGCACCTGGCCCATCAGGCCGGCGCCGACCCACAGCGTTTGATTGTCCAGCGTCATGACGCCAGCTCCGATTCGGCGGCCGGTTCTTTCTTGTCGCGCTTGCGCATCTGCAGGTTGCGCACGTAGATCAACAGGCCGCTGGCCTGGCCGACGATAAAGACCGGGTCTTTCTTGTAGCAGGCATAGCACAGCAACAGCAGGGCGCCGATGATGCTGGCATACCAGAACGCCATCGGGATCACGCTGCGCCGCTTGTACTCGCTGTAGAGCCACTGCAGCAGAAAACGACCGGAAAACACCGTCTGGCCGATCAAACCCAGCGCGAGCCAGGCGTTGCTAAAACTTCCCATTCAGGTTACTCGGGTGGCCGGAAGCGGAAGGACTCCGCCTCGAATTCAACGATTTGACGGGGTGAACTATAAGGCAGGCCCGCAGGCCGCGTCTCGGCGGGCCGTGAAAAATGGCCCTGGACCCTGTCCCCGGCTTGGCCTACCCTGCGCCGGCTGCCCCTACGCTGCGTGAGAAGACCATGAAATTCCTGGTGATGATCTACAACGACGACACCCTGCTGGACGCCCTTCCCCCGGGCCAGTTCGACACCATGATGAACGGCTGTTTCAAGCACGCCGACGAGCTGCGCGCCGAAGGCCACCTGCTCGATTCCATGCAACTGGAGCCGCCGGCGCAGACCAAGACCGTGCGCGTGCGCAACAACCGCACCACGGTGGTGGATGGCCCCTTTGCGGAGGCGCGCGAATACCTGGGCGGCTTCAACCTGATCGAGGCGGCGGACATCGACGAGGCGGTGCGCATCGCGCAGTCGTTCCCGTGGGCCGCGACCGGGTGCATCGAGGTGCGGCCGGTAAAGGACATCGATGCGGAGCGCCAGCGCGTCGGCGCGTGAATCTGCGCCCTCCCTTGCAAGCAGGGGAGGGCGTCACGGTGTCAGTTGCTGCTCTTCGTCCAACGGCAATACATCATGGAAGACGTTGTAATCAATCACGCTGACGCCATTGCTATCCCGGTGCACCAGATCGACGTAGCGGTGATTCCAGCGCACCTCCTGGATGCCCCACTGATGGCGCGCCAGCATCGATTGCGACGTGGTCTCGTCGATGCCTTCGATGGTGAGCAATAGCGCCGCTTCGCTGGCCTCCAGGCTTTCGGGCGTGGCGCCGTACAGCGGGCTCTGCTCGTCGATCACATGCATCACGTTCCAGCTCAGCATGAAGATCGGGTGCTCGTTGCGCACCAGCTTCATGTCTTCGATGCGGCGGATCTGAAACCCCTCCGGCGAGGCATGCATGCGCAGCAGGTGCAATTGCGCGGAAGCCTGCGCGATCAGGTTCTGCCGCATGTTGGCGGCGCGCATCATCAACGTCCGCTTGCCGTCGATCATGCGCACGATCGGATGCTGGCCGAACAGAATCTTGGCGCGCGGGCGTGAGAAGCGCGCGAAGATCAGGCCGGTGAACACGGCGATGTTGCCCATGCCAAGGATGATCTCCGCGGTGGCCACGACATGCGTATAGACCGACTGCGGATGCATGTCGCCGTAACCCACCGTGGCGAGCGTTTCCACGCTGAAGAAAAACGCGCCGGCCAGGCCCTTCGGATATTGGTTGGCGATGCCGTTCGGGTCGACCTGGTAGATCATCGCGAACACGGCGTTGAACATCAGGAACACGCTGACGGCCACCCCGAAGAACGCAGGCCAGGTCATGATCAGGGCGCGGTGGTAGAAGTCGTCCCAGAAGCGCTCCTTCAAGCCGTGGGACACGAACGGCCGGCCCCCGATCTGCACGACGCGCGGCCGCTGCCAGAAGGATTCACCCCGCTTATGGTTCATGCTGCAACTCCCCGCCCATGCCGTGAACGAATTGTAGCGTCCGTGCCGGGCGCGCCGGCGGCGGCCATGCGCCCGGGTGGCAGGCGCGGTAAGCTTGCCGGCCCCACCTGAAGGCACGGCTCATGCTCAAGCTCATCGGCTTCGACGGCGACGACACGCTCTGGCACAGCGAGGGTTATTACCGCGAGGCCAGCGCGCGCTTTGTGGCGATCATCGGCCGCTACGTGGATGTGGGCGACAGCCACGTGCAGGCCGGCATGCTGGCCACCGAGCGGCGTAATCTGAAGTTGTTCGGCTACGGCGCGAAAGGCATGACGCTGTCGATGGTGGAAACCGCGATCGCGATTACCGAAGGCCGCATTTCGGCCGCGGATATCCATCAGCTGGTGGAGATCGGCAAGACCGTGCTGCAGCATCCGGTGGAACTGCTGCCCGGCGTGCGCGACGCGGTCGCCGCGGTGGTGGAGCATCACGCGGTGGTGCTGATCACCAAGGGCGACCTGTTCCATCAGGAAAAGAAAGTGGCGCAATCGGGCATGGCGGATCTGTTTCACCGCATCGAAATCGTTTCGGAAAAAGATGCATCCACTTATCGCCGCGTACTCAACGAGTTCTCGCTCGAGCCGGCGCAGTTCGTCATGGTGGGCAACTCGCTGCGTTCGGATATCGAGCCGGTGATCCGCCTCGGGGGATGGGGCGTGCACATGCCGTATCACGTGACATGGGAACACGAGCTGGAAAACAGCCTGGGTGAAGCGGACGCGCCGCGCATGCTCACCGTCGATGAGCCCGCCGCCATTCCCGCGGCGATCGCGCAATTGGCCGAACGCGCGGCGGCCTACGCATGATCACGCCGCGCGTCATCCAGTGTCCGTATTGCGGCGAACGCATCGAGATCCTGGTCGATGCCTCCGCCGGCGACCAGCGCTATATCGAGGATTGCCAGGTCTGCTGCCGACCGATCAGCATCGATGTGTGGATCGGCGCGGATGAGGACGTGCATGTGAATGTGGCCGGCGAGGATGAAGCGTAGCCCGTAGGTTGGGGTGCAAACCCCAACATCACCATGCGTGCGTGCATCTCGACGTTGGGGTTTGCACCCCAACCTACGGGAGCTCTGCGGACGAAACGATGCCGACGCCCAGCCCTTCCAGCATCGCCCGCGTGGCCGCATCGCTCTGCGGCGTCACCGGCCGCGTGAGATCCCACACCACGTTCGCTTGGAAACCCAGCGCCAGCGCATCCTGCACCGTCCACAATACGCACACGTCGCGCGCCAGGCCGGCGGCGTAGATCGCGGTGACGCCGCGCTCGCGCAGCCAGCCGGCCAGGCCGGTGCTGGGGCGGGCGCCGTCGGGGCCGTGGTTTTCCTGGAAGGCGCTGTAGGAATCCACATCCTGACGCATGCCTTTGCGCAGGATCACGTCCACCGGCGACCAGTCGATGCCCGGATGCAGGGCGGCGCCCGCGGTGCCCTGTACGCAGTGATCCGGCCATAGCGTTTGCGGACGGCCATATAACGGGATCTGCTCGAACGGCGCCTTGCCCGCATGCATGCGGGCGAAGGAAACATGTCCGGGCGGATGCCAGTCCTGCGTGGCGACCGTCTGCCGGAACAGGCGGCGGCGCAGCAGCTGGTCGATACCCGGAACGATGGCGTCCCCCTCATGGCAGGCGAGCGCGCCGCCCGGCATGAAATCGGGCTGGACATCGATCAGCACAAGCGCGGCATGTCGGTTCATCGCGAGATTCCACAGCGGATCGGCGGCATAATGCAAGCGATCACTTCGGGGGCGCCGATGCATTACGACCAATCGTGGATGGGATACGGACTGGTGGGCGGTCTGGAAGCGGGCGGCATCAGCGCCGGCGCGGCCATACTGCTGTACCTGGTCGTGTATGCGATCGGCCATCGGCAAGGCTGGACGCCGCTGCGCATGATCGCCATCGCCTTTTTGGTTTCGCTGTTGCTGACGGCCAGCGGCGACATGTGGGACCTGATCTATTTCAACTACGCCCGCATGGATTCCATCCAGTACCTGAAGGTGCGGCTGGCCGAGGTGCACGATCCGGACAACATCGGTTTGCGCGTGTTCTGGGAATTGATCGGCGCGCTGGTCGGCGCGTGCCTGGGCTGGCTGTTGCGTGGCGGTGACTGGCGTGCCGCCTTGCGCGGAGATTGATCCGGCTACAGCACTGGATCGAACAATCGCGCCACGTGCATCGCCAGCCGCCGCAGGTACGACGAACGGCGATATTCCTCGCGGGTGATTTCCACCGACTTGCCGAAATCCTCCAGCAGCATGCGTTCCACGTCGGCGGCGAAGGCGTGATCCACGTTGAGCGCGCCGATCTCGAAGTTCAGCCGGAACGAGCGATTGTCCAGGTTCATGCTGCTGATGCACGCGGTGTCGTCGTCGATCAGGATCACCTTCTGGTGCATGAAGCCGGGCTGGTAGCGATAGATGCGAATGCCGGCGCCGAGCGCATCGTAGGCGTGCAAGGTGGAAGCGAGAAACACCGTGAAGTGATCGGGACGCGAGGGCAGCAGCACGCGCACGTCCACGCCGCGCATCACCGCCAGGCGCAGCGCCGACAGCACCGCCTGATCGGGCACGAAATAGGGTGTGGTCAGCCATAGGCGCTTGCGCGCCGCGTTGATCGCCACCGTAAAAAACAGCGAGCAGGTTTCCTGCGGATCGGCAGGTCCAGTGGCGGCGACCAGCGTCAGCGCGTCGCCTTGCGCCGGCGCGGGCGGCAGCATCGGCGGCAGTTCGCCGGTGACCCAATGCCAATCCACCGCGAAGCTGCGCTGCAGATCCATCACCGCCGGGCCGGCCAGTTGCATGTGCGTATCGCGCCAGGGTGCGAGTGGCGGCTTCAGGCCGAGGTATTCGTCGCCCACATTGAGGCCGCCAAGAAAACCCACGCTGCCGTCGATCACCAGGATCTTGCGATGGTTGCGGAAATTGAGCTGGAACCGGTTCGGCCGGCGCCGCGTGGCGAACGGATAGATGGCCACCCCGCCCTGCTGCAGCGTCTGCGCGTAGCTTCTGGGCAGGGCATGGCTGCCGATGCCGTCGAACAACACGAAGACGCGCACGCCAGCGGCCGCGCGTTCGAGCAGCGCGCGCTGCATGCGCTGGCCGAGCGTGTCGTCGTGGAAGATGAAGAACTGCACCAGGATGCAGCGCTCGGCGCGGGCGATCGCCTGGAACATCGCCTCGAACGCCGCCTCTCCGTCGACCAGCAGCTTCAGTTGCTGGCCGGAATGAAAGGTGCCGTGCACCATCTGCGCCATTTCGCGGTAGCGCACGCACGATTCGGGAATGCTGACGTGCTCGCCGCGTTCCGACGCCTGCGAGAGCCGCTTGCGATGCGCTCGGTGCAGCGTGACATAACCCTGGAAATGGCTGCGCCCGAGATACAGGTACGGCACCAGCGTGACGTACGGCAGCAGCGACAAGCCCAGCGCCCAGGCGAATGCACCTTGTGGCGTGCGCGTGTTCATTAGCGCGTGCATCGCGGCCAGGATGCCGGCCAGGTGCAGCACGAAGGCGAGCAAGGGAAGAAGATGCGGAAGAGTCATGGATGCGGGTTAGACCGTTCCTGCGCGCGCATGGCCTGGGTTGGCGCATCCTAAACCTTTGGTGGCCAACATGTTGGGCGCCGTCGGATCGCGTCCGCGGCACCCATCCGCAAAGCTATTCCCGTTCGAGCAGATGGTCGGCCAGTTGCCGTGCCTGCTGGCGGATTTCCGGCATGGCGGTGGATTCCCACAAGGTGCCGCGCAACATCGAGCCGATGGCGAACAGGCGTGGCCACGCGCTGCCGTTGTGCAGCAGGCGGCCATCGGGCGTGGCTTCCATGCCTAAGCCGAACGGATCGGGCCGGATATGGCCGTTGGTGACCAGTTGCTGCAGCAACGGGTGCTGCGTGCGGCGCACGTCGTTGTCGAGGCCGACGCTTTGCACCACCAGGTCCGCATCGAGCATGCTCGCCTGTTGCCGGCTGCGCGGCACGAACGCGAGCTGCAGGCCGCGCTCGGCCAGCGTGACGCGATCAAGATGGCCGCTCAATCGCTGCAGGCGTCCTTCTTCCTCCAGCCTGGCGATGGCCTGCGCCGCTTGCGGCGGCAGGCGATGGCGCGAGCGTTCCCACGCCCAACGTACATGGCGCAGGAAACGTGCGCGCTCCGCGCGCGGCAGTTGTCCCCACAGGCCTTGCGTGTGCGGACGCAGGCTGTCGATCACGCGGCGCCAGTCGTCGGTGGTGGCGATGGCCTCGCGCAACAGATGCATCCAGGTGCGGATGTCGGGTGCGTCGCGCATGCTCTCGACCAATTCATCGCTGTCCTCGTACGGCAGCGATGCGTTGTCCGGATGCACCTCCGGCAGCAGGCCGTGGCGGGACAGTGCGGTGAAGCGCGCATTGGGCCACAGCGCCGCCAGCTCGACGATGATGTCCACCGCGGTCAGGCCAAGCCCGATGATCGCGACGTGATGCGTCTGCGGATCTGGTTTGACGTCCGCCAGCAGCGACCATGGCTGCGTGATGTAGCGGCCACTGGCCAGTGCCGCATCGTCCACCTGCGGAAGCGGGCGCGGCGGCAAGGTGCCGAGTGCGAGCACGGCCGCTTCGACGCGCGTGGTGGTTTCGCCCTGGAAGATGGTGACGCCGTCGTTTTCGGGCACCATCGCGTCGACTTCGTACGGCACCACGCGCACGTCGTGCCCCTGGCTCTTGGCGCGGGCGAGCGCGCTGGCCGTTTCGGCTTCCAGGTAGTCGCCGTACCAGCAGCGCGGCAGGAAATCGGTGCCGGAGATGTCCGGATTGCGCTTTTGCATGTACTCCAGGAAACCGCCGGGGCGGCTGGCGAACATGCCCATGGATGCAGCGCGCACGTTCAACAGATGACGTTCCGAACGCGTGCCGTAGGCGATGCCGCGACCTGGCGTGCCGCCGCCGGTGTACCAATCCAGATGCAACGGCTGCGCCACGGGACGCTCCAGCAATTCGCTGAGCAGCGTAGCTCCCGCGGCGCCGCCGCCAATGATGGCGACGCGTCGAAACATGTCACTCCTTGATGAAGGGGTAAATCAGGGCTTGTGTAGATATCAGACGCGAAGCGGCCCGGCAATCCGTGCGCGCTGCGGCAGGCTCAGCCAATGCGGTTCGGCGGCGACCTGCTCGTAGGTGGCGTAGTCTTCGAGATCGCCGCCATACACGTGCAGCGTCAGGGCGGTCTCTTGCCGCGAAAGATTACGGCAGCGATGTATGTAGGGTGGATCGCTGTCGAACCAGGTCGCATCGCCCGGGCCCAGCCAGTCGCGTCCGCGCAATTGCCACGGATCGGCGGTGCTGGCGCGCGACCAGGATTCCACTTCGAGCGCGCCGTACAAGCTCATCTCGATGCCCCACAAACCCGCATGGTCATGCGACGGCGAGCTGTAGCCGGGCGGCCATGCCATCACCAGTACGCTCACGCCCGGATGGCCGCGGCGCGCCAGCAGCCAACGTTCGAAACCGCGATTGCGCGCACGCAGATCGTGCAGGCCATCGGCAAGCTTCTGCGCGTCGCGATGGACGATGGCGCCCAGTTCGCGCGACAGCGAGGCGAGATCAGGATTTTTTTCCAACGAACAAGCGAGCGCGATATCACGCAGGCTCTTGAGACTGTGTCGGTATGTACGCATAAGGCTCGTAAGCAAACCGGAGATAGCCGGCAGTGGACCATGCGCGCCGTTAAATGGTCGTAAGGCGATAGCCGGCGACTATGACTTCCGAGGCATGAAATACAGCGTGCATCGGCCTACGCTTACTACCGACATGGTCAGACAGTACGGCCATTGCAGCTTTTGCAGACAAATTTTTAATCCTTTGCCGGGCTACATGCAGCGCTTTAAGGCATCACTCCATCATTTAAATTCAATACGTGGGTCCAACCCTGTCGGTCCGCATGCCGCAGGTCCCTGTCTCGACGATGCGCCAGTCTGCCTTCGCCGACAGCCCTGTGGCCTGCGAACAGACAGGGCTGGTGACGAGGGCGATACTTGATCAGTGTTGCCTTAAACCATGGCGCACACGGGCGCATCCAACCGTGCACCGACGTCGGAGGAACGGACATGATCGAACTGATGGCAATCGCTTTGGTGGTGGGTGCGCTGTGGCTGGCCGGCTCGTTGATCGGCCTGATCTTCAAGGTCACTTTTGGCCTGATCGGCGGTGTCTTCGGCCTGCTTGCGGGCGCGCTCGGTTTGTTTATCGGCGGCCTGGTGATGTTGCTGGTGTTGCCGCTGATCGCGCTGTCGCTGTTGCCGGTGCTGTTGCCGGCGCTGCTGTTGTTCGGTCTGGTCTGGACGATTGTCCATCTTGCGCGCAAGCCGTCGCTCGTCCGGCCATCGTAAATCGTCGATCGGGAATCGTGGAAACAACCTCAGGCAAGCCTGGCACGGCTATTTACGATTCCCGATTTTCGATTCCCGTCCTCCCTACAAATCCTGCACCACGAAATCGACCGGCACGCGCGCCCATGCTTTCACCGCGCGGCCGTCCATGATCGCGGGCTGGAACAGCCAGCCCGACAGCACCTGTTCGCGCGCGCTTCGATCCAGCACCGAATAACCGCTGCTGTGCTCGACCACCACGTCGATCGGCTTGCCGGTTTCATCCACCAGCACGCGCAGCAACACTGTGCCTTGCATGTGCATGCGCAAGGCCTGGATCGGAAAATGCAGCGGCGAAGAACGATACGCCAGCGACACCACGCCCGGCGCCATGCTGGGCGGCGGCGTCACGGTTTGCGGCGGCGGATTCGGTTGCGGGTTGTCCGAGGGTTCGATCGAAGGTGGCGCGGTGGTGACCGGCGGCGACATCTTCGGCAGCACCGGTACATGCACCGGCACCGTGATCGGCGCCGATTTCTGCAGCGGTACCACATCGATGGGCGGTGGCGGCGGTGGAGGTGGCGGATCCCGGAAGATCTGCATGGTGGTGGTTTTGGTGGCTTGGACGACTTCGGCAAACTGCGGCGCCAGCGGACGCAGCGCGAAGACCAGTGCAGCAAGGTTGAGGGTGATGGCCGCACTCAGTGCGGCAACGCGCTTCATGTCCAGATCCGGATGATGCGCACGACGAACGACAGCCAGGCCTGCGGACGACATGGGACGACCTCCTGACAGAACGATGTGAGTTGTAGGCAGCACCACGCCGTGTGGGGACACGGGGGGATCGCGGCGATGCGGCTTCAGCGTATGCCTGCTTTTCCGGTTTGTGCAATAGCCGTCCAAATTGCGTGAAAAAACAGCGTCTTTTTCACCGGCGGTGCACGGCCTGGCGCCGACAGTGCCCCCCGGCCCCGCCTACCGGGGCGAAACAACAGGGATCGTGTGGGGACTTGCCCCATCGGGGAATTGGTTTTGTTTCAGGAGCCTGCCGGGCTTGAGTGGTCGAGGCGAATAGTCGGCTGCGCGAGAAAACATGGACCGCGCAGACGGATTTGCAGCCCGGCCGACTCACGTTCGGCAGGCTCCGCGACTTCACCTCGAGCGGTGAAATCCCCTTCGTATGCGAAGGAGCGCATTCACTCACGTTGAAGAGGGAGTACGCGAATCATGAAACCATCTACACAACGGATAACGTGGAAAAACGCCTGCGCACTGGTCGTCATGGCCGTGTTCGGCGCTTGTGGCGCGGCGTTTGCGGCGGACAATGCGGCGCAGACGTTCACGCCCAAAGCGGTTGGTGAATTCGAAGCGAGCGTGCGTCCGCAAGGTGTGCCGACCGATTACGTCGTCACACCGAACGGCTTTTTCTCGCCGTCCTGCGTGCAACGCGTGGAAGAAGGCGAAACCCTGCATGCCGACGGCAGCATCGAAGCCGCCAACGGCCTGGTGCGCAAGCCGGCGCTTTGCACGCAGCCGCACTATCGCTTCGACGGCTCGCGCGTGGAAGCCAATGGCAGTTTCTCCATGCCGCCGATCCAGGCACGCCAGCCCACCATCAATGGCTGGGTGGAAGACGCCAATTACTCAAGTTCAGTGAACATCGGCAAGCTCGTTGCGACCTGGAAGGTGCCCAGCACGCCGACCAATCAGTCCGGACAGACCGACTATTTCTTCCCCGGACTGGAGCAGTTGCCGACCGTGCAGAGCATCCTGCAGCCGGTGCTCGGCTACGGCGCCTTCAGCGGCACGGTGTGGACGCTGTCGAGCTGGAACTGCTGCGTCAGCGGTACCACGTATTACAGCGGCCCGATCAACGTGAGCGTGGGCGACACCATCCTGGGCACCACGCAATGCCAGGCGGCCAATAGCTGCAGTACCTGGAAAGTCATCTCCAAGGACGTCACCAAGAACACCAGCACCACCTTGACCACCAGCCCCTACGGCAACCTGCGCTGGGTGTTCGGTGGCGTAATGGAGGTGTACGGCGTCAGCAGTTGCAACCAGCTGCCGGCCAGTTCGCCGCTGACCTATTCGAGCATCGCCGTCTACAACACGGCCTTCACCAAGATCTCTAGCACGCCATGGGGCGCGGACTACCCGGTCGGCTCGACCTCGCCGCAGTGCAACTACAACGTGTCCACCACGTCCAGCAGCGTGACCTTGAGGTATTGATCCCAAGCGCTATCAAGCTCCCCCGCCTCAGGCGGGGGAGTTTTTTCGAGCCCCAAAAAAAAGAACCCCGCGGGGGTGCGGGGCTGCAGGATTAACGGATATCGGGGAGGCGATATCCGTGACAGTCATCTTCCAGATAGGGAGCTTGGTGAACCGTGGAGTTCGCGTGACGGCCTTCTTCACGCGCCGCATAGTGTGATGTTTGCCACAATTTCCGCGGGTCCACGCGGAGATTGCCGATGAACGTTCACCGTTTCGCCAAAGGGGCAGGGGCCCTGGCGCTATGCCTGGCCTGGCTGGGGCAGGCGGCGCCAGTCCAGGCTGCGCAGGACATCCACTGCAAGCTGCAATTTCGCCTGTCGGGCTGGTCGGCGTTCTACAAGCGGGCCGAGGGCAGCGGCACCGTCACCTGCGACAACGGGCAAAGCATGCAAGTGCACCTGCGCGCCGAAGGCGGCGGCCTGACCTTCGGCAAGACCGAGATCGACGACGGGCGCGGCAGCTTCACCGGCGTCTACGACATCCAGCAGGTGCTGGGCCATTACGGCGGCGCCGAGGCGCATGCCGGTGCGCAGGCCAGCGCGAACAGCCAGGTGGTGACCAAGGGCAACGTATCGCTGGCCTTGACCGGCAAAGGGCGGGGCTGGAACCTGGGCGTGGCGTTCGGCGCGTTCATCATCGAACACTAGAAACTCGTCGCCCCGGCGAACGCCGGGCCCAGCGACTTCCGTTCCAGCAAAGCCGCCGAGCCCCGTTCTTACAGAAACGACGCGTTACTGCTTCTGCGCCGGAATGAACTGCGTCCGCACCGCTTCGGCCATCTGCTCCGGCGGCAGTACGCCCTGGCCGATGACGAAGTCGTTGAACGCCTGATGGTTGAACTTGTTGCCCAAGGCCAATTCGGTCTGCAGGCGCAGCTGCTGCAAATGCATGTAGCCGTAGAAGTACGCCGTGGCCTGGCCGGGGCTGTTGAAGGTGTAGCGATCCAGTTCCTGGCGCGTCATCGCTTCGGACAGGCCCACGTCGTAACGCAGTACGTCGTGCGCGCGCTCCTTGCTGATCAGGCCGAGGTTCAACATCGGATCGAGGAAGGCGCGTGCCGCGCGCATCAGGCGAAGCTGCAGCGTGACGAACTGCCCGGCCGGCGGCTCGTACGGCAGCATCTCGCCTTCCGAATACAGCGCCCAGCCTTCCACGTTCACGCTGTTGAACGCGAACAGGCTGCGCGCCAGGGAAACGCCGCGTTCGACCATCGCCGAATATTGCAGCTCATGGCCAGGGCGGCCTTCGTGCGCGGTGAGCGACCAGGCGGCAGCCTTGTACGTAAAGTCGTCATACGCATCCGAGCTGCCATTGGCGGAAGGATTGCCCATGGTCAGCACGAAGGTGCCGCGCTCGCCGTGGTTGTCGATCAGTGGCGGTGGATCCATGTGCGGCGCGGGAGTGGCAGCGGTTTCCGCTTCGGAGGCCAGGTGGATCTGCATCTCACGCTGCGGCAGGGTCACGATGTGCTCGCGGCGGATGGTGTCTTCGATCTTGCCGATCACTTCGTGATACCACGGCATCACCTGGTCCTTGCCCAGCTGCTGCTGCTTGAGCGCCTTGAGCACGCCGCGGTAATCGGTGGAGGAAATGCCTTCCTCCTTGGCGACCACCGGCGCCATCATCTGCATCGCCTGGCGCACTTCCGCAAATTCCATCTGCGCCTGCTTGATCAGCTCTTCCGGCGCGATGTCGATGCCGGTGCTCTTGAGGTTATAGGCATACAACGGTTCGGGCAGGCGAAAATCGGTGCGCTGGCGCGGCACGATGGTCTTGCGCACCCATGCGTCGTATTCCTTCAGCTGCGCATCCAGCGCATCGAGTGCGGCCTTGGCCTGCGCATCGTCGAGTTTGTATTTCTCGAACAGCTGCCGCACGCCTTGCGCATAGCGCTGGCTGTTGGAGAGCTGCTGGTCGACGTTGCCCTTGTACGGCCCAAGCAGATGCGTGTCGGCCAGGCGCGCCGCGGTCTGCGCTTCGGCCAGCTTGACCAGCGGTGTGCAACCGGGCGCCTTGCCCACGTAGCATTCCAGGCGCTTGAGCGCGTTCGGCCGGCGCTTGGCATCCACTTCGTCGCGCAGCAGCGCGAATTCGCCGTTGAAAATAAGCTGGCCCATGTCCTGGTAGGGCAGCATGTATTTGTCGTTGAGGTCGATGCCTTCGATCGACAAGCCCGCCGACTTGATCATGATCTGTAGATCCTGGCGAACGTTCGGATCCTTCTCCGCGGCCAGCTTGGCTTCGAGCTTGCGCTTGGCTTCGACCAGCGCCTTGCGCTGCCGTGCGTCGGCATCGGGCTTGAAGTCGCTGACTTTGTCGTCGTAGCCGGTCAGGCCGATCTGGGTGGCGTTCTCGGGATTGAACGCGCCGATGACGTCGAGCAGAACCTTGGCGTCCTCATTGCTGCGTTCGACCCAAGAGGGTGACTGCGTGCCTTGTGCGAAAGCCGATCCGGTGGCAGCCAGGGCGATCGCCACGGCCAGGACGAGACGTTTCTTCATGATGGATATCCCTATGAGCTCGGTTGGTCGCGCGAGCTTATTCGCTAAGGCCGGACGGCTGCTATGCCCCAGAAGCTTGGTTACAAATTGAGCAACCATATCCCGGCGGCCAGCGCCACCATCACCACCGACAGCACCAGCTTCACCAGCGTGCCGAACAGCAGGCCCAGCCAGGTGCCGATACCCACGTGGGCCGAACGCAGCACGCTCTTGCTGGAAATGAGTTCGCCGGCCAGCGCGCCCACGAACGGGCCGAGGATCAGGCCGGGAATGCCTAAGAACATGCCGATGAAGGTGCCGATCGAGGCGCCCCAGATCGCCATGGAACTGGCCCCGACGCGCTTGGCGCCCAGCGAGGCGGCAATGAAATCCATCGCCACGCCGAACGCGGCCAGCACGCCCAGAACGATCAGCCAGCTCACGCCCAGGTGCTGGTAATCGTCCAGCGCCGCCGCCAGCCAGATGCCGCCGAAGATCATCGGAATGCCCGGCAGGGTCGGCAATACGGTGCCGATCAGGCCGCCCAGGATCAGGGCGATGGCCAGTGCGTACAGCGCGATATCCATGAAAAACATGCGGGATCCTTAAACGGCCTGGATCGGCCACAATAGTCTGTCGCCGTTTCGCGGCGAACACGTACTGCCTGGGTGACCTTGTGCCAGATACCACCACGCTGCTGAAGGCCGACGAACTGGGGCGCATCGAGATCGTCGAGCGCAACGGCGTACGCTGCATTCGCCGCGACATTCGCGCCGCGCGCTGGTGGGCGCGCGCATTTGCCCATCGTGCGGCGGCGCGCGAAGCACGTGCGCTGGCCAAGCTGGAAGGCATCGACGGCGTGCCCGCGCTGCTGGCATGGAATGGCCGCGAACTGCTGCGCAGCTACATCGACGGCCGGCCGATGCAACAGGCGCAGCCGCGCGACGCCGCCTACTATCGCGATGCGCTACGCCTGCTGGCGCAACTGCATCGGCGCGGCATCGTGCACAACGATCTGGCCAAGGAGCCGAACTGGCTGGTGCGCGCGGATGGCCGTCCGGCGCTGGTCGATTTCCAGATCGCCTGGACGCGTGGAAAACGTGGCCGCCTGTTCCGGCTGCTGGCGCGCGAGGATCTGCGCCATCTGCTCAAGCACAAGCGCACGTATTGCGCGCATGCGCTCAGCGCTCGCCAGCGCGCCATGTTGAACACGCCTGCACCGCATTCGCGCCTGTGGCGCGCGACCGGCAAGCGGCTTTACAAGCTGATTGCGCGGCGGGTGTTCGGGTATTGGGATAACGAGGGGAAGGGACGCGTGCGTGATTGAGCTGGTACGGCGGGAAAATAAAGTGCACGGTTTTTCCGCACATCGTCTATACGTCTGAATTTCCAGTTCGTCGTCCCGGCGAAAGCCGGGATCCAGCGACTTGCAGATCCTCAAAGACGCTGGACCCCGGCTTTCGCCGGGGCGACGAATTATCAAGCATCCCGGACAGCAGTGCGCTTTCGCGCGAATGACGGCCCTAAGAAATATATGTAGCGCCGCGAGCGAGCATTACTTCTCGACAAACGCCCGCTCGATCACGTAATCCCCCGGCTCGCGCGTACGCGGCGATGCCTGGAAGCCACGTGCATCCAGCAATGCGCAAAGATCGTCCAGCATCGCCGGGCTGCCGCACAGCATCACGCGATCCGTCTCCGGGCTGAGCGGCGGCAAACCGATCGCGGCGGCCATCGCGCCGTCCACGATGTTGTCGGTGATGCGGCCGCGATGGCGGAACGGCTCGCGCGTCACCGTGGGGTAATAGATCAGTTTCTCGCGCACCAGTTCGCCCAGGTATTCGTGCTGCGGCAGTTCGTTCTGCAGGTAATCGGAGTAGGCGAGGTCGCTGATGTTGCGCACGCCATGCGCCAGCACGATCTTGTCGAAGCGCTCGTAGCTTTCCGGGTCGCGGATCAGGCTCATGAACGGCGCCAGGCCCGTGCCGGTACCCAGCAGGTACAGGTGCTTGCCGGGCTTCAGGTCCGTCAGCACCAGCGTGCCGGTGGGCTTGCGGCTCACCGTTACGCGATCGCCGGGCTTCAGGTGCTGCAGCCGCGAGGTGAGCGGGCCGTTTTCCACTTTGATAGAAAAGAACTCCAGATGCTCTTCCCAGCTGGCGCTGGCGATCGAATACGCACGCATCAGCGGACGACCTTCCACTTCCAGGCCGATCATCACGAATTGCCCGCTGTCGAAACGAAAGCCTGGGTCGCGCGTGGTGCGGAAGCTGAAAAGGCTCTCGTTCCAATGATGAACGTCGATTACTTGCTCGGTCGCCAAAGCCACCATGGTGTCTGTCTTCTTAGGTTGTGGAACAGGGGAAAGCACGCTGTACCAGACAGCGCGTGACTCGCGGGGAGAGGCAGGGCCGTTGCCGTGCGAGCGCCGTGTTTGCCACGGGACAAGCGGTATAGATTACGGCATTTGCCCTGCTTGCGGGTTACCCGCCCGCTGACATGGGGATCGGGGCGGGACGGACAAGGGGGGGGGGATGGGCTTTTGAGCGGCGGGCACCGGGTCAGGCCCGTTTGTCGATTTGGCGCTCGTGCCTTCGTCGGTTAGAAGCACAGACCGGCGCCGGCCGGACCCTTAATCCGTTTGATGGAGTGGTTATGACCAAGCTTGTAGTGAAATGCCTCGCCGTATCGCTTGACGGCTATGCCGCCGGCCCCGACCAGAGCCTGGAGAATCCGCTGGGTGTGCGCGGCCCGGAACTGATGGAGTGGTTTTTTCACACGCGCACGTGGCAGTCGATGCACGGCGGCGGTGGTGGTGAAACCGGCACGGACGACGGAATCGCCCAACAGGGTTTTGCCGGCATCGGCGCCTGGATCATCGGCCGCAACATGTTCGGCCCCGTGCGCGGCCCCTGGCCGGATGAAAGCTGGAAAGGCTGGTGGGGCGAGGAGCCGCCGTATCACGTACCGGTGTTCGTGCTGACCCATCACGCGCGCAAACCATTGGCGATGAAGGGCGGCACCGTGTTTCATTTCGTCACCGACGGCATCGAGTCCGCCGTAAAGCAGGCCACGTCAGCGGCCAATGGCAAGGACGTGCGTATCGGCGGCGGCGTAGCGACCATCCGGCAACTGTTGAGCACATCGCGCATCGACGAAATGCATCTTGCGGTAGGACCGGTGCTGCTTGGCAGTGGCGAGCATCTGTTTCACGGCCTCGATATGCATGCGCTTGGCTACCGGTGCGACAAAGTGGTTCCCGGGGAGCGTGCTACGCATATGTTCTTGCGCAGAGGGGTGTGACGGTGCGACGTCGGTTTTCGACGTTCCCGTTCACTGACCGATAGGGCCGAGCCAAAGAAGGATTGGGAATGATCACGGTCTATGGTGAAGGAAGAGGTTTCAGGGTTATCTGGCTGTTGGAAGAAATGGGGCTCGCGTACCGGCTGAGGCCGGTGGATCTTATGGCCGGCGTCGAGAACGATCCGGAATTCCTGGCCATCAATCCTGCCGGTTTCATTCCCGCGATCCGCGACGGGGACGTCACCATGGTCGAGTCCATCGCGATCATGGAATACCTGCTGGCTCGCTATGGGCCGACACCGCTCGCGCCCGGCCCGCACGATGCCAACTTTCACACATACCAACAGTTCCTCCACCTCGGTGAAGCCGGCCTTGCAGCCTCCATCTACTTTGTCGTCGGCGCCCGCCATTTCGCACCGGAGTCCGAGCGAAAGAACTGGAGCGCCGACCAGGCGCTGAGCGTTTTCGAGAGCCGGCTGTCATTGGTGACGCGGCAACTGGCACACACGCCCTTCCTCGCCGGCGACAGGTTCACGGCCGCCGATATTTCGGTGACCTACGCGCTGGAGCTGGCGCAAACAAGCGGAGGCGTCACCCTCGGCGAGGTCGAGCGGTCCTATATGAAACGAACGCGCGCGCGCGAAGGCTATGAGCGTGCCATGGATACTTGTCCATCCAGGAAGGCGTGGCTCGCCAAGGCGGAAGTCCCGTGATCGTTTTTCCGGGCCGGTGCGCGTCGCGAAAAACATGCGCCGGTTAAGATGCCGCTATGCAAGGCGTCCAATGGTGCTTGTAACAGCGAACGACCGACTTTCATGGAGGGGATAGCTAAATGTTAGGCCAGCGCTTTCTCGTTGTTTATTCCGGCGTGCTCACGGCGGTGTTCGCGATATCAATGCTGACAGGGTTCTCAAAGCAAACGATCTCCTCGTTCGATGAAATCAATGTCCATCGCATCAACGTGCGCGAACCCGATGGCACGTTGAGGATGGTTATTTCCGATAGCGCGAAGCTGCCTGGTGTGATCGTCAAGGGCAAAGAGCAGCCAAAAGTCGATCGGCCGCAGGCGGGCATGATCTTTTTCAACGACGAAGGCTCGGAGAATGGCGGCCTGATTTTCGGCGGCAAACGGGACGCGACCGGAAATGTCGTGGATTCGGGAGGGAGCCTGTCGTTCGATCGCTACAACGCCAACCAGGTCGTGCAGCTTCTGGGTGTCGATGACAAGGACAACAGCATGGCAGGCATGGCTGTTTCCGATAGCGAAGAAAACGGCAACGGGCATCGCCGCATCTGGGTAGGACGGTCCGCCGACGGGGAAGCGCGGCTGTCGTTGATGGACTCAGCCGGCAATGCGCGCATTCAAGTGAAAGTCCCTTCCAAAGGGGCCCCGGAAATCGAGTTTCTCGATGCGGACGGCAAGGTGACGAAGACCATCAAGGGCGATAACGCATCGTCCTAGTTCGTAGGCCGGGATGAAATCCCAGCTATGACGTTGATGGCGATGCTTATGTATTGTTGTCGATGGTTGGTGCGGCAGTCGCCATGCATGCTGCATGCGAGATACAGGCGGGACTAGGATTTCCATCCCAGGCTACATGCCCAGCAAAGTAGTTCCAGTGGTTATAGCATTCAAAAAGAAGTAGGGCCGAAGCGCACATTCGTTAGATCGAGAGGTGTTTCGGCCCTTTTTTAGGCATCACTGCGTAGTTATATCTTGCTAGGTATATGGTAACTCTGAATCACATCTATCACATGGCGCGGCGCCCCATATAGCTTAGTAGCCGGTTACTGCCAGGGTGGTGCGGCGGTTTTATTTGCAGGGGCTCCCACGATCCACCAGCCAGTGGGGTAAACCCAACGAGTGCTTGCAGGAATGATTGGTGCTGGGCCGGAGAAGATAATATCGGAGCCCGGCAGGCCACCCGTAACGAGTTCGTTTGACGCCTGGTTGATGGCGTAAAGTCCAGTCGCATTGACGCCGTTGCTTTGAACAAGATAGCCACCAGAGCCCCATGTGCCGAAAGCTCCTCCATCCCATTCCATGCCACCGGTGAAGCCCGTCTGGTTGCCCGCAGCATCGAAGGTTCGCGAATAAATGGAGCCATAGCCACTACCCAAATTTGGGGCTCCGCTATTTGGATTTGGTTGAAAGATCTCCACGCCCATGCCATTGCCCATGAAACCGCCGCCAATGGCCCAGACTTGCGCCATCCCTCCGCTTCCGAACAGCTGATAGGATTTGAAGCCGCCTGTCGCAGTGCTGTCCCACACGTACAGATCATTGGCCGGACTAGTCCACATAATGCTCAGCCGATTTGATGGCGAGTAATAGCCAATGCTGATCGGGTAATACCCGCACGTAATGGGTACGATTTTATAACCCGTGCGCTTGGCTCCCTGCATGGTCCAGTAGGCGAATTCGCATGCAGAGGGATTCAGCCAAAGCAAGTCGTCGTAGCCATCGCCATTGATATCGCCAGCACCAACGAGCTGCCACTCACTGGGGTATGTGCCGATATATGTGGATGCCCATGCGCCTTGTTGGTCGTTAGTCCATAGCCATAGATCGCGATTGGCGCTGGTAAAAACCAGGTCTGCGTAACCGTCGTTGTTGAAATCACCCACCGCTCCCACGAAGTAGCCAGGAGACACGTTGAACGTACGAGTGCCCGTTCGTGTGACGCCTCCGCCCGAGAACGGAACGCCCGCCGTAGTGGCCGTCATCGTCCAATAACCGACCTGACTCAGGGTGGGGTTGAACCAGAGGATGTCAGAGGTGCCATCACCGTTGAAATCGTCAGGGACATGTAGGCTGCCAGGTATCGGCGTGGTGACTTGCAACGCTGGCAGCGTCCCGAACGACACCACGGGGGAGTAGCTGGGTGTGGACGCTTGTGCGAGTGCGGCGGTGGCCAGTGACGCAGTAACCAGCGTAATCAGCCATTTGGCATCAATACGACAAAATTGTTTCTTCATGAAACATCTCCCTGTAAATCCGTGAAAGAAATTACTTCGGGCTGCCCGTGCGGCGCCTTATATCTTCAATGTTACCTGCTTTAAAAATACGGTCGACTTGTAAATGAGAGCGCTATTTTTTTACGCCACGGCTGTATTTGGCGTGCTGACTAGGCACGCCAAAGCCGAGTCGTTCAAGCGGCCGTACATATCCAACAGATTCCCCCAAAAAAGGCAGCTGCGATGAGTGCATCGTTAGCCGCTTGCCCAGTCTATCTAAGCGTCATCTTTAAAGAAAGAGGCGACACAAAAAGTTCCTTGAATTATGGGTCGGACTAAGCGAAAAATTGTATAGACAGGAAAAATGCCTTCTGGCTTGTCACAGCTGATTGACATGGTGGCCAGGGCCGCGGGTTTGTCCCTTGAATCTAGTGGTGGCCTTATTGGACTTTGGCGATGAAATCACTAAGGCCCAATCCGAACGGATAGAACGATGCTCGGCACGACAAAGGCCTTATATCTCGGCCGGGTAGAATGACTCTCATGCTCACCACAAACCACAACCCCTGGCACCTGTCCGTAGCACCCATGATGGACTGGACGGACCGGCACTGCCGCTATTTCCATCGCCTGCTGTCCCCGCACGCCCGCCTGTATACCGAAATGGTGGCCAGTGCGGCGCTGGTGCGCGGCAGGCAGTTGCGCCTGCTGGAGCACAGCCAGCAGGAGCATCCGGTGGCATTGCAGCTTGGCGGCAGCGATCCGGCCGAATTGGCGGAAGCGGCGCGGCATGGCGCGGTGGCCGGTTATGACGAGATCAACCTCAACGTGGGTTGCCCTTCCGATCGCGTGCAATCGGGTCGTTTCGGCGCGTGCCTGATGCGCGAGCCGGCGCTGGTAGGCGACTGCGTCAAGGCGATGCGCGATACGGTGGCGGTGCCGGTCACGGTGAAGTGCCGGATCGGCGTGGACGATCAGGACGACTACGCGGACCTGCAGCATTTCACCGAGACCATGCTGGAAGCGGGCGTGGAAGTGTTGGTGGTGCATGCGCGCAAGGCATGGCTGCAGGGCTTGTCGCCGAAGGAGAACCGCGAGATCCCGCCGCTGGATTACCAGCGCGTCTATCGCCTCAAGCGCGAGTTTCCGCAGCTGGTGGTGGTGATCAATGGCGGCATCACCACGGTGGAGGCGGTGCGCGAGCATCTGCAGCACGTGGATGGCGTGATGCTGGGGCGCGCGGCGTATCACGATCCTTACGTGCTCGCGCGCATCGAGCATGCGCTGTACGACGTGCCGCTGCCGTCGCGTGAAAGCGTCTTGCAGCACATGCGTCCGTATGTGGAAGCGGAGCTGGCGCGCGGCACGGCGCTCAAGCACATCTGCCGGCATCTGCTGGGCTTGTACCAGGGCGAGCCGGGGGCGCGCGGTTTTCGCCGCACCTTGAGCGAGGGCGCGCATCTGGAGGGTGCGGGCTGGTCGCTGATCGAGCGGGCGGTGGCGCCGATGGCTGCGGCTGCTTGAGCTCACCGTCAGCCGTCCGGGCATTATTCAGCCCAGGTTGCGCAGTATGTTCCGTCGGCCGGATCGCCCCGGCATCAACCATGGGACATAAGGCTTTGAAGCAATTCGCATGGATGGCCGCGGCCGGGCTGTTGGCGACCGGCGTGGCTGCCGCCCAGTCATCGCCACCGCAGCCTGGCCTGAGCCTGGACCAGGCCGTTACGCAAGTACAGCAAAGGGTGGGCGGCAAGGTGCTGTCGGCCGAGCCGCGCCACATCGGGCGCAAGGTGGAATACCGCATCAAGGTACTCACGCCCGAGGGGCACGTCCGTGTCATCGCCGTGCCGTCTGATGCCACGCACGTGCCGGCTGCGGCACAATCCTCCCCCAAGAAATCCCCTAACGGCGGAAGCAAAAAGGAGAAACACTGATGCGCATCCTCCTGGTCGAAGACGAAGCGCCGCTGCGCGAGACGCTGGCGGCTCGACTCAAACGCGACGGGTTTGCCGTGGACACCGCCCAGGATGGCGAAGAGGGCATCTATCTCGGGCGCGAAGTGCCGTTCGATCTGGCCATCATCGACCTTGGCCTGCCCAAGATGTCCGGCATGGACCTGGTCAAGGCCTTGCGCGAAGCCGGCCAGCGCTACCCCATCCTTATCCTTACCGCCCGCGGCAGCTGGCAGGACAAGGTGGAAGGCCTGAAGCACGGCGCCGACGATTACCTGGTCAAGCCGTTCCACGTCGAAGAGCTGCTGGCGCGCATCAATGCACTGGTGCGCCGCGCGAGCGGATGGTCCAAACCGGTGCTGGCGTGCGGGCCGATCAAGCTCGACACCACCGCGCAAACCGTCACGGTGGAAGGCAAGCCGGTGGACCTGACCAGCTACGAGTACAAAGTGCTGGAGTACCTCATGCTGCATGCGGGCGAGCTGGTATCCAAGGCCGACCTCACCGAGCACATCTATCAGCAGGATTTCGATCGCGATTCGAATGTGCTGGAGGTTTTCATCGGCCGCCTGCGTAGAAAGCTGGATCCGGAAGGCGGCTTGAAGCCCATCGAGACGGTGCGTGGACGCGGGTACCGCTTTGCCATCCCTCGCAGCGAAGACGAATGATGCCGCCGAGCGCCGCCCGTTCTCGCTGGCGGCGCGAGCAGCGCTTACCACCGGCCTGGTGCTGGCAGCCTTCCTGGGCGCCATCGGCTGGACCTTGTCGCGCACCTACAACACGAGCGAAATCAACAAGCTGCAAGGCCGGCTGCACGACTATGTCATAACCTACATCGCCGGCACCGATCCGCGCCGCGACGGCACGCCGCTGATGCCGGACACGCCGCCCGATCCGATGTTTTCCCGCCCCGGCTCCGGCTTGTATGCCGTGGTGCTGGGGGACGATGGTTTTCATTGGGAGTCGTCGTCCGCACTGGGGCGCGACTTCAGCTTCCTGCATCCGCTGCAGCCCGGGCAGCAGCAATTCATCGGTCCGGTCGATACCGAGCTTGGACGTCTTTACTACTACAGCTTCGGCGTGGCGCTGGACGTGCCCGATCGCCCGGCGGTGCATCTCACTTTTACCGTGGCGCAGACCGAAGACGAACTGGAAAGCAACACCGCCGTCTATCGGCGCAGCCTGGTGGGCTGGCTCGCCACGCTGGGCGTGATGCTGATCGTGCTGCAGTTGCTGCTGCTGCGCTGGAGCCTGACGCCGTTACGCAAGGTGGCCAGCGACATGAGCCGCGTCGAGCGTGGCCAAAGCGATCATCTGGATAGCCAATACCCTGCCGAACTGACCGGGCTCACCGATCGCATCAATGCCTTTATCGATAGCGAGCGCGAGCAGCGCACGCGTTATCGCAACACGCTCGCCGATCTGGCGCACAGCTTGAAAACGCCGCTGGCGGTGATTCGCTCGCAGGTGGAAGCCAGCGAACTGCCGCTACCGGTGCGCGCGCCGGTGCTGGATCAGGTGCGGCGCATGGACGAACTGGTCGCCTACCAGCTTGCGCGCGCGGCCACCACCGGGCGGCAGACCTTCGCCGCGAGCGCGGTGCCGATCGCCGGTCACGCCGAAGATCTGGTGCAGAGCCTGGAAAAGGTCTACGCCGCCAAGAACGTGTTGTGCGAATTCGATATCGAAGATGGCGCGGCGTTCTACGGCGAGCAGGGCGATCTGCTGGAATTGATGGGCAACTTGCTGGAGAACGCGTTCAAGTGGGCCAACCACCACGTGCTGCTGGTGGTCAAATCGCAGCGTCAGCCGGGCCGCCCGCGCAACGGGCTCTTGCTCAGCGTGGAAGACGACGGCCCCGGTATCGAGGAGGACAAGGTCGAAAAGATCCTGCAGCGTGGCGTGCGCGGCGATGAGCGCGTCAAAGGCCACGGTATCGGCCTGTCGATCGTGCAGGACATCGTGCGCGCCTACAACGGCGAACTGACGGTGGATCGTTCGCCGGAATTCAACGGCGCACGCTTCAGCGTGGCGTTGCCGCCAACCTGATTCGATTACTGGATCGAGCCGGGCAGCAGCGACTGCCAGCCGAGACCGGATGAACCATGCGAAGAGCCATCCGGCGCACTGTCGCCGCCAAAGCGTCCCGGGCTGTCGTCCATGTTGCCATTGCTGCTGGGGCTGCCGGAACGGCTGGTGCCGGACGAAGGCGACGAAGACGACGTCGCATTGCGCGGCACGTTCATCGCATCGCCATTGGAGGACGACGAGGCATCGTGGCTGCTGCCGCGGTCGTTGCTACTGCCGCTGTGGGTGCAGCCGGCGCCAGTGCTGCCGGCAGCCGCAGCGGCGCCCGCGGCCGTCGCGTTGGCGATGGCCCCAAGCCCCAGCAAGCATCCGAGCAACAGCGAAGTAGCGCGCATGGCGATCAAGCCCCCAAAGGCATACAGCCTAGCTGCTCGATCGTCCCAGAAACGCGCTTTGGATGCCAGTGCCCCGCATCGCCGCGGTCGCCTGCCTTAGAATTGCCCGATGCGAAATCCCTGCCCTTTCGTTCTCTTGCGATTCTTGCCGGCCGTTGGTCTGAAGGGCTACTGAGATCATGCAGCCGCAACAGCTACTCGCCACCCTGGCGTCCGGGGAAACCCTTTCCGGTTCGCGCCTCGCCTCCGAGGCGGGCGTGACGCGCGCGGCGATCTGGAAGCAGATCGAAGCTTTGCGTCATCGCGGGGTGCCGGTGGAATCGGCGGGGACGGCCGGCTACCGCTTGCCGTGGCCGGTGCAGATGCTGGATGAGCAAGCGATCCGCTCGCGCTTGCCGGTCGAGGTATCGCGCCGCTTGGGCGCGCTGGAGATCGCCTGGGAGCTCGATTCCACCTCCAGCGAACTGCAGCGCCGTGCGGCCCGCGCGGCCGACTTCAGCATCGTGATGGCCGAAACGCAGACGGCCGGACGCGGCAGGCGCGGACGCAGTTGGCTGTCGCCGCCGGGTTTGAACATCTATCTCTCGTGCCTGAAGCGATTCGAAGCCGGCTTCGCGTCGCTGTCGGGCTTGTCGCTGGCCACCGGCGTGATCGTATTGCGCGCATTGCACGCGCTCGGCATCCGCGGGCCTGCCTTGAAATGGCCCAACGACGTGCTGGCCGACGGCGGCAAGCTGGCCGGCATCCTGGTCGAGCTCAGCGGCGAATACCAGGGACCTTGCGCGGCGGTGATCGGTGTCGGCCTCAATCTGCGCCTTACCGATGCATTGCGCGAGCAGGCCGGCCAGCCGGTATGCGATCTGGCCACGCTCGCACGCGGCGCGCCGCCGGACCGCAACCACACCGCCGCCGCGTTGATCGCCAGTCTGGTCGAAGGCCTGAGCGAGTTCGAGCGCGACGGCTTCGCGGCGTTCGTCGACGACTATGTCGAGCACGATGCCTTGCGCGGCGTGCCGCTGCGCGTGAGCAGCGCAAGCGGTGACCTCGACGGCATCGGCGCCGGCATCGATGCGCGTGGCGCCTTGCAGTTGCAGATGGCCACAGGCCTGCGCAGCATTGACAGCGCGGACGTCACGGTGCGGCGCGCATGAAGCTGCTGCTCGATCTGGGAAATACGCGCCTGAAATGGGCGATGGTGTCCGCCGACGCATGGATCGAACGCGGCGCGGTCGCCTGGGACGAGGATGTCGCCGCGACGCTGGTGCAGGCATGGAAGGGTCTGGCGCAACCGCAACGCGTATTGGGCGCATCGGTGGTGGATGCATCGCGCGAAAGCCAGATCGGACAGTTGGTCACCCAGCGTTTTGCGCACCACGTCGAATGGGTACGCACGCCTGCCGAAGCCTGCGGCGTGCGCATTGCCTACGCCGAACCGCAGCGCCTGGGCGTGGATCGTTTTCTGGCGATGGTCGCTGCGCGCGATGCAGGATGCGCGCCCTGCGTGCTGGCCGGCATTGGTACCGCCTTGACGCTCGATGCGTTGACAGCAGATGGCCGGCATCTGGGCGGCCTGATCGCACCCGGGCCGCTGCTGATGCAGCAATCCCTGCTGGGTGCGACGGCGCGCGTGCGGCCGGAGCATCCCGGCGCGATTCGTACCATTGCCGACAACACTGCGGACGCGGTGGTCTCCGGATGCTGGCAGGCCGTGGCCGCCCTGATCGAGCGCTTCGCCATGCACGTCGCCAGGTCGTCCGACGGTGCGCAGCGCCTGCTGCTGGATGGCGGCGATGCGGCCACCTTGCTGCCGCTGCTGGATCTGCCGGCCGAACTCGCCGCCGACAGCGTCCTGCGTGGGCTGCATGTGTGGGCGGCCTCACATCCATCGCCTCCGAACCCCTAGAATCGAGCATCCTCGGGGGACATGGCTGATGGTTCTGCGGCTGCTGTTTGTGCTGTTGATTGCGCTCAACATTGCGGTGGGTGCATGGCTGGTGCTGGGCCAGAACGAAACGCACGCCCGCTTCGCCACCGACCCGGGCGTTCCCAAGCTGCGCCTGCTTTCGGAGCTGCCGCCGCCAGCTACCACTGCTGCGCAGGCGGCTTCGGTGGCGCCGCCAGCGGCGACGGCCGCACCTGCAACCTCGACTGGCGCGAGCGCCACAACGAGCGCGCCGGCCAATGCCAACGCCGTGCTCAGCTACGCGTGCATGGCGCTGGGCCCGTTCGCCACGCAGGAAGACCTGCGCATCGCCCGCAATGCGCTGAGTGGACAGGTCCAGCGCATGCGCGCGCGCCAGGAACAGATCACGCAGCCGCGCGGCTGGTGGGTGCATCTGCCGCCCAGCCCGAATCACGCCGCGGCCCTGGCCCAGGCGCGCCAACTGGGCGCGCGCAACATCCAGGACTACTTCGTGGTGAGCGCCGGCGACAACCAGAACACCGTGTCGCTGGGCCTGTTCAAGGACCCGGCCAATGCGCGCAAACGCCGCGATGAAATTACCGCGGCCGGTTTCCAGGTTCAGATGACCGAGCGCACGGAAACCGTGCCCGAATACTGGCTGGACCTGATCCCCACCGACAGCAAGCAGTTCGACTGGCGCAGCCGCGTCCGCGACCCTGGCATCGGCTCGCACAGCACGGGCTGCTTTTAGGGCAGAGCCTGCTAGAATCTACGGCCCAATGCCGGCATAGCTCAGTTGGTAGAGCAACCGCCTTGTAAGCGGTAGGTCGTCTGTTCGAGTCAGACTGTCGGCACCAGTTTTTGGCGCGGTGAGTGCGCAGACACTGCGCATGGTGAGTGAACAAGCGAGCTTTCACTCATCACAGGCAAATTGCCGCTTCGTAGCGCCGTGATCCGTGCACAGATCAACGAGCAGTCCGGGCTTCTTGTTTTGGGGCCGCCGTGCGCGTAACCCGCTTGCGCGGTGCCAATTTGTCCTTCGGCGTATGAGGCTTGGCTGCCAGTTCGAGGCCAAGTGCTTTCATGACGGCAAGCGTAGTCTTCAAGGTGGGATTGCCATCCTTGCTGAAAGAACGGTAGAGCTGTTCACGCGCCAGACCTGTTTCACTGGCCAGCTGCGTCATTCCGCGCGCGCGAGCCACAACGCCCAGCGCATGCGCAATGTAGTTCGCATCTCCCGTTTCGAACACGCCTTCCATGTAGATGGCAATGGCTTCTTCGTCTTGCAGTAGCTCGGCAGGGTCGAAGGTGGTGAGTTTCTTTGTCATGGTCATTCGCTCCATTGCTTGGCGAGCTTCTTGGCAAGTTTGATGTCGTCATCCTGGGTACGCTTGTCGCCGCCGCACAGAAGGATGATGAGCGTGTTGCCGCGCCGCTTGAAATACATGCGATAACCGGGGCCGTAATCGATGCGTAGTTCACTGACGCCTTCACCCACTGGCTTTACATCCCCGGCCATACCATAGGCGAGGCGATCTACTCGCTTGGCGACATGGCCAATGCCCGTTTGTCCTTGAGTCGCGTGTGCCAGAGGCGGAATGTTTCCGTCTGCTTGATATCCATATTCGGGCTTACTGTAATTTAAAAATTACGATCGGGCAATTGCTGGGATCGGTGCGGGACATCGCAGCGCCCAGGCTTTATCGGTGGAAAGTCTGGAAGGGATAGGGAGGGTGTCAAGGCAGTGAGCGGCAGTTTAGTCAAAAACTACATGAATTTCAGTTAGATGGGCGCGCGGAGAGCTATCGAAGGAGCATCTCGGTCACTTTTTGCCTTCGTTTATCCCGCCACCTGACCCCGCTAAACTTAATTATTCAGGCAAGACACAAGCAGGGCGGTATGAAAAAACAGGCGGTTGCACTGGTCGGCGTGCCGACCGATATCGGTGCGGGGCATCGCGGCGCGTCGATGGGGCCGGAGGCGCTGCGTGTGGCGCAACTGGCTGAAAAGCTGCGCCGCCGTGGCGTGGATGTGATCGACCGCGGCAACCTGCATGGCCCGATGAACCCGTGGCAGCCGCCGGAGCAGGGCTACCGGCATTTGCCGGAAGTGGTGGCGTGGAATCTCGCCGTGCACGTGGCGATCCACCAGGAACTGCAGGCCGGCCGCCTGCCGATCATGCTTGGCGGGGATCACAGTCTGGCGATCGGCTCGATCAGCGCGGTGGCCCGCCATTGCCATGAGCAGGGCCGCCAACTGCGCGTGCTGTGGCTGGATGCGCATGCCGATTTCAATACCTCGCAAGTCACGCCATCGGGCAACATCCACGGCATGCCGGTGGCGTGCCTGTGCGGTAACGGTCCGCGCGAGCTGGTGGAAATCGGCGATCGCGTGCCGGCGGTTACGCCCGACGTATTCCGGCAGATCGGCATCCGCTCGGTGGACGAAGGCGAGAAGCGGCTGGTGCGCCAGGCGAAGATGGACATCTACGACATGCGCCACATCGACGAGGTGGGCATGAAGCGCACGATGGAAGAAGCGCTCGATGGTGTCGACGAAAACACGCACCTGCACGTGAGCTTCGACGTGGATTTCCTCGATCCGTCCATCGCCCCCGGCGTGGGCACCACGGTGCGCGGCGGTCCGACCTATCGCGAAGCACAGCTGTGCATGGAGATGATCGCCGACACCGGCCGCCTGGCTTCGCTGGACATCGTGGAATTGAACCCGGCCTACGACAAGCGCAACCGCACCGCGCGGCTGGCGGTGGAACTGGTCGAATCGCTGTTCGGCAAATCCACCTTGATGCGCGAGCCGGATTGACGCAACACTGCCCGTTCCATCCGCGCCGACCGCGCGGTTTTCCATCTTCTTGACCGAGCCGATCACGCCGCATGCAAACTCGCGTCCTTACAGGCATCACCACCACTGGCACGCCGCATCTGGGTAACTATGTCGGTGCGATCCGGCCGGCCATTGCCGCCAGCCGCCGTCCCGAGGTCGATGCGTTCTTCTTCATGGCCGATTACCACGCGCTGATCAAGAGCGACGATCCGGCCCGCATCGAACGCTCGCGCCTGGAAATTGCGGCGACCTGGCTGGCGGCGGGGCTCGATCCGAACAAGGTCACGTTCTATCTGCAATCGGATATTCCGGAAATTCCGGAACTCACCTGGCTGCTCACCTGCGTCACCGCCAAGGGTCTGCTCAATCGCGCGCATGCCTACAAGGCGGCCGTGGACAAGAACGTCGAAGCAGGCGAGGACGCGGATGCCGGCGTGACCGCAGGCCTGTATATGTATCCGGTGCTGATGGCGGCCGACATTCTTGCGTTCAATGCGCAGCAAGTGCCGGTGGGGCGCGATCAGATCCAGCACATCGAAATGGCGCGCGATATCGCGCAGCGTTTCAACCACATCTACGGCCGCGATTTCTTCGTGCTGCCGGAGGTGGTGATCGAGGAGCAGGTCGCCACGCTGCCGGGGCTGGACGGCCGCAAGATGTCCAAGAGCTACGACAACACCATCCCGTTGTTCGCCGGCGGCGCGAAGCAGTTGCGCGAAACCATCCTGCGCATCGTCACCGATTCGCGCACCCCGGGCGAACCGAAGGATCCGGACAGTTCCTCGCTGTTCACGCTTTTCCGCGCTTTCGCCAGCGAAGCCGAAAGCGCTGCCTTTCGTCGTGCGCTGGAAGAGGGCATCGGCTGGGGCGAAGCCAAGCAGGTGTTGTACGAGCGCCTCGAGGCGGATATTGCGCCGATGCGCGAGCGCTATGAAAGCTTGATCGCACGGCCCGCCGATATCGAAGCCATCCTGCGCGAAGGCGCACGCAAGGCACGTGCAATTGCCGGTCCGAAAATCGCCGAGTTGCGCGATGCGATCGGCTTGCGTTCGATGGCGTCCGTCGCCGCGTCCACGTCAGGCGCGGGCCGTCGGCAAACTGCAAAAGCCGCGCGCGCGCCGCGTTTCGCCAGCTTCCGCGATGGCGACGGCAGCTTCCGCTTCCGGCTGTTCTCCTCGGAGGGCGACGAATTGCTGTTGTCCAAATCCTTCAAGGATCCCAAGGAAGCGGGCGCGGTGCAGAAGCGCCTGAAGACGTTGGGCGGCGCAGCGGCCACCTTGCACAGCCTGCCGCGCTCGCTGGTGCTCGAACTCGACAGCGAGCCGGTCGCCACTACACCTGACTACGCCGACGAGAGCGAACGCGACGAAGCGTTGGCATATCTGCGCGCCGCATTGGACCTGCTTGCCGAGCAGGAGAAGGGCGAGTAAGCACCCACGCGGCACTCCCCGGTGCGGGGAGTGCCGCTAACCGCCGCAAGCCACGGCGTTACTTGCTGCTTGAGCTGCTTGGCGTCGAACTCGACTCGCTCACCGTCAAACCGGAAGCATCGACTGACTTGACGCCCTTCACGCCCTTGGCGATATGGATGGCGCGCGTCTTTTCCTTCTTGGACGTCGCCGTACCGGTCAGGGTGACGGCGCCATCGGTCGTGCTGACCGAGATGTCGGAAGCCTTCACGCCCTTGGCGGCGGCGAGCTTGGATTTCACCTTGGTAGTGATCCAGCTGTCGTCAACCTTGCCGGGCATGGTTTCATTGCTGCTGCTGCGCGTGGTGCTCGACTGATCATTGGTCGGTGTTTGCTGCATGGTCGAAGGCTGCTGCTGTTGCTGCGGCATCGACGATGGCGTGCTCTGTGCCATCAAGGAGAATGGCATCGCGGCAAAGGCCATCATCACTCCGGTGGCGATTAGGGATTTGCGCACATGAGACAGGTTACGCATTGGCAATCTCCTTAGAGCTGTGGACTGCCTGCACGGTGCAGGCAGGCGCATCGCTATCGATCCGCCCGCACATGGCAACAGGGCGTGCGTGAAGCCTGCGTTGCAAAAAGTCGAGGACGGTTGCAACGGTTCAGTGATGTGGTGGCATTGCCAACCGATTGTTTCTCGACCGTTGCACACGCACTCCCAGGGCCTGTTCGAGCGCTTCAGAACAGGTGCTTGAGCGCAATGAACAGTCCGCCCGCCAGCACGATCGACGCCGGCAGTGTCAGCACCCAGGCCATCAGCAGATTGCGCACCGTGCTCCACTGCAGGCCCGAGCCGTTCGCCGCCATGGTGCCGGCCACGCCGGAGGTGAGCACGTGCGTGGTGCTGACGGGAAGGTGATACATGTCGGCAGCCTGGATGAGTCCCATCGCCACCAGTTCCGCGGAGGCGCCCTGGGCGTAGGTGAGATGTTCCTTGCCGATGCGTTCGCCGACCGTGACCACGATGCGTTTCCAGCCGACCATCGTACCCAGCCCCAAGGCCAGCGCGACCGCCACCTTCACCCACGCCGGAATGAACTGGGTCGCCTTCACGCCAAGGCCGCGCCAGGTGGTAAGCGTGGTGGTCTGTTCACCGCTCAAGCCCGGTTGTGACAGCACTAGCACAATGGCGGCATTGGCGAGGTAAATGTCGTTGCGCACATTGCCCATCTGCTCCTGCGGCACCGCGCGCAGCGAAGAACGATTGCCTACTTGCTGGTCGATTTGCGCCATCAGCGCCGCCAGCGCCGGCGCTGTATCGGGCAGCAGCCTGCGTTGCTGGAGCGCCGCGGTGACCAGATCGCGCGGATTGCCGTTGACCTGCGCACCGTGATCGATCGTGTTCAATACCTGCTGCGCATCCATGGAAACCTGATGGAAGGTTTTCACCTGGTTGCCGGACACGGCGCCGTTGAGCGCGTAGGCAGTAGGCACCGTGCCGATCAGGATCAGCATGATCAAGCCCATGCCCTTCTGGCCATCGTTGGACCCATGGCTGAAGCTCACGCCGGTACAGGTCAGCACCAGCAGCAGTCGAATCGGCCACGGCGGCGGCTTGCGTCCTTCCGGCGCACGGTAGAGCGCCGGAATCTTGATCAATGTCTTGAGCAGCAGCATCAACAGGCCAGCGAGCAAGAAGCCGGCGATGGGCGAGAACACCAGCCCCCTCAACACACCGAAGGCAGCGTTCCAGTCCACGCCGCTGGTGCCGCTTTTCACCGCGGTGAGCTGATTGGCGAGACCCACGCCGATGATCGACCCGATCAGCGTATGCGACGAAGAATTGGGCAGCCCGAAATACCAGGTGCCGAGATTCCACAGGATGGCCGCAAACAGCAGCGCGAAGACCATCGCAAAACCGGCGCCGCTCCCTACCTGCAGGATGAGCTCGACCGGCAACAGCGACACCACCGTGAACGCCACCGCGCCGGAGGAATTGAGCACGCCGAGGAAATTGAAGATACCCGACCAGATCACCGCCAGATTGGCCGGCAGCGAATGGGTGTAGATCACCGTGGCCACCGCATTGGCGGTGTCGTGAAAGCCGTTGACGAACTCGAAGCCCAGCGCGATCAGCAACGCGACGCCCAGCAATATGAAGGGTGTGGTCGAATGCGCACGGACGATGGAGAGATCATCCACCAGATGCAGGCCCGCGTACGCGGCGCCCGCCAGCAGGATCAACCCGAAGATGATGCCGAACATGCGTCCGGAACCTTGCGTGGTGGCGGCGGTACTGGCTACAGCGGCTTCCGTCTGCATAAGCGTGCCCTTGGAGGTCAGCTCAAGGAAAGCTAAGCGCTATGCACGACAAACACGTGACAGCCGGTTGCATCGAAACGTGAAGAAACCGTGGTGCCCAAAAAAAGCGATCGCCGGGTTGCGGCGATCGCCAGTGCCGGTCAGGACGTCCGCCCGAACCCGCTAACCGATTTTCTAGTTTTGATTACTGGGCGGAGCCTGCATTTGCCGGCAGCGGATGTTCCGTCTTGAACTGCTGCCACTGCGCCTTGCGCGCCGCGAACGCCGCCTTCTGGGTGGCGTACTGGCTTTGCTGCGCAGCGGTCAGCACGCTGTTGTAGATCTGCGCGGTAACGGCGGCACGGGCAGTGATGCGTGCGCTGGTGAGATTGGCTTCCGCCTGGGCCAGGCTGGCCGCTGCCGATTGGTAGTTGGACGCACTCGGCGACAAGGCTTCGAAGGCTTCGCGCTGCTGGCGCACGGCTTGTTCCTGCGTCTTCAGCGACGCAAAACTTTGCTGGACGATCTGCTTGACCTGCGCCTTCTGCGCGTCGGTGAGATTCAGGCCGCGCATGGCCATCATCCCTTCGGCGTGATGGTCGCGCGGACCAGGGCCGAAGCCGCCGTCGCCCGGGCCGGCAAAGGCCAGCGCGGAAACGCCCAGGGCGGCCGAAAGCGCGAGGGAAAGCATCATGGATGTACGCATGGTGAGGCTCCTGCTTGGGTGAGGGATTGCGGTAACTATTGGAAAGCAGGGGCGGGTTGAAGATCTTTGCCGTGGTGTAAAGAAGGGTAAAGTCAGCCTGCTGCAAGCAACACGGCGGCCGTTTGCCGTTGTCATGCGATAGTAATGACCAACTGTCGATGGCTACTTGCATGTCCCGGATCTTGATTGGTGATGACGATCGCGAGCTGTGCGCACTGCTCGCCGAATACCTGCGCCGCGAAGGCTTGCAGGTGGACGTCGTGCACGACAGCGAGAGCGTGCTGGCACGGTTGCGCGATCCGGGGTTGCGGCCGGACCTGTTGATTCTCGACGTGATGATGCCGGGCCGCAGCGGCCTGGATACCTTGCGCGACTTGCGTGCGCAACATCGCTTGCCGGTGATCATGTTATCGGGGCGCGGTGAACCGGTGGATCGCGTCGTTGGCTTGGAACTGGGCGCGGACGATTATCTTTCCAAGCCATGTTTGCCGCGCGAGTTGCTGGCGCGCGTGCGCGCGCAATTGCGGCGCCACACGGTGGAGAGCGTGGGCGAACTGAGCACAGGCGTGCTGCGCCTGCTGCCGGGCGAACGGCGCGCTTATGCCGGCGAGCAGGAACTCAATCTCACTGGCGCGGAATTCGCCTTGTTGTTGATGCTGGTGCAGCGCGCGGGCGAAGTGATCGACAAGACTTCGCTCACGCGCGTGGCGCTAGGACGTGAGCTGGAACGCTTCGATCGCAGCATCGATGTGCACGTCAGCCGGCTTCGCCACAAGCTGGCGGAAGCCTCCACGCAGGCTCCGCGTATCGATTCGGTACGCGGTGCAGGTTATGTGCTGGTGCCCAACAGCGTGGCGCAGCCATGACCAGCTTCAACAGCCCGTTCCGCAGCCCGTTGTTCTGGCGCTTGCTGATCTCCGTATGCATCGCCAACGTGCTGGTGCTGATGTTGGGTGGATTGCTTACGCGCAGCTTTATCGCCTATTCGATGCAGCAGGCATTCGACTGGCCGGCGCTGGCGCAAGCCGCCAACCAGGCCTATGAGAAGGGTGGAAACGATGGGCTGGATGCCTGGGTCAGGCAGCAGCGCGAGCAAGGCGTGGATGCCACGCTGTATGAAAACGGCGAGCCATTGCGCGAGATCCGCATGCCGCCGACGATCCGCCACACGCTTCCGGATTGGTTGTCATCCGGGCACGACATCGCCCTGAATCCGTGGCCGGGTTTCTATATCGCCGTGCAGAACATCACCGGCAGCGACGGCCACGTCCGGCAGATGGTCGCCGTAAGCAGCGCACGCAGCCGCGTGCCACCACGCACGCGCGAGAAGATCCTGCTGATCGTGGAATGGCTGCTGTCGTTGCTGACGATCGGCATCATCGGCTGGTGGGTGGCGCGCAGCGTGTCGCGGCCGGTGGAGGCCATGCGTACCGCCACGCGCCGGATGGCGTCGGGCGAATTCACCACGCGCGTCGAACAGCGATGGCTAGGCAAGCACGACGAGCTGGGCCAGCTCGCACGCGATTTCAACGCCATGGCTGAACGCATCGAGATCCTCGTCGCGCACGAGCGCGGCGTATTGCAGGATCTCTCGCACGAACTTCGTTCACCGCTGGCGCGTCTGCATCTCATCCTGGATCTTGCGCAACACAGCGCCCAACCGGACGAAGCGGCCGCGCATTTTCGTCGCGCCGAAGAAGAGATCGTACGCATGGATCGCATGACGGCGGAAATGCTGGCGCTGTCGCGGCTGGAAGGCGGGCTGCCAGGCATGCTGCATGAATCCGTTGATCTCACGGCACTGCTCAAGGATCGCGTGACGGCGGCGCATATCGATGCCGAGGCGCGCGGCATCGTTTTGCAGATGGGCGAGACGGAATCCATGGCGGTGCAAGGCAGCGGTTTGCTGCTGGAGCGTGCGGTGGACAACGTGCTCGCCAACGCGATCAAGTTCAGTCCGGTCAACGGCGTGGTGCATATCGGTTTGACCATGCTGGATGCGCAGCTCGAACTGCGTATTCGCGATCATGGCCCGGGTGTGCCGCAGGACGAGCTCGACCTGCTGTTTCGTCCGTTTTTCCGCGGCACCAATGCCGCGCAGGCTGACGGGCATGGCCTGGGCCTGGCGATCGTCCAGCGCGTGATGCAAGCGCACGGCGGCGATGTGCTGGCGCGCAATGCGGACCACGGAGGCCTGGAGATCATCATGCGATTGCCGCTGCGCCAGCCTGCGGAAGGCGCCTGATCTGCGCTGGTCATTCCCAGCGGTTGAGGTGCGGTCCGAACGTCTTGCGCTGTTTGTGCACGATGCAGAATCGATGGCCGCTAGGCGCCTCCATCACCCACCAGCGGCCGCGCACGTAGGCGATGCGCTTGGCGCCGAGTTTCTCGAGCCGGAGCGCTTCGGCTTCCTGGTCGTCCGTTTCGATATCCAGATGCACGCGGCTGGGGTGGTCCACTTTCTGTAGCAGCATCAGCGGTTCGTCGTCGGCGGTTTCCAGTTTGACGTATTTGCCGTCGCCATCCACATCCATATTGTCGATAGGCTTGCCCAGCGCCGCGCTCCAGAAGGCGGCGGCCTTGCGAAGATCGTCGCCCTCGCAGTCGAGTACCAGCGCGCACAGTCTGCTGTGATGCATGGTCCTGCTCCCTCGTGTCGTCCCGCGCCAGTGTGCCCAGCACGGCGTGAAGAAGGCGAGGTGTTGCGGCGCAGCGGTAAAAATACGAGATCGCTGTAGGCATAACAGTACGCCACATACAGCGAATGCCAGCCGCATTTATCGGAATAGATGGACTCACAGGCCCGTCGCCACCACCGCACAATCGATCTCCGGCAGCATTTCGGATGGCGAATGATGAACGCAACGGACAGCAAGCAGCTCTACATCGGCGAAGGTTTCGAGGGGCCGGGCGTCAATCTGGCGCATATCAACGTGCTGATCGGGCCGCGCAATGGTCCCGCGGGCCAGGCCTTCGCCACGGCGCTGGCCACGCCCTCCACCGGACACGCGCCGTTCGTGATCATCGCCCGCCCCGGCGTGCCGACCAAGCCGCTGACGCTGTACGTCAACAAAGCGCAAATCGCCCATGAATTCCACGGCAACGCCACCTGGGGCGCTTCACAAGCCGGCATCGCCAAGGCCGTGGCCGAATCGCTGGAAGAGGGCGTGCTGCCGCCGGAGGCCGAGAACGACTGGGCCATCGTTTCGGCAAATTGGGTAAACCCGGCTTGCGATGATCTCGATGCCATCTACGAGAACAACTATCGCGCCTGCAAGAACGCCATCCGCGCCGCCATGCTTGGCCTGCCGGAACGCAAGGCGGTGTTCGAGGCGGCGGCCCAGGTCAGCAATCCCTTCTATACGCCCAAGGCTTGAGCGCAGCACGAAAGGAGCCGTCGCATGGAATACGTTCGTCTGGGCCAGTCCGGCCTCAAGGTATCGCGGCTTTGCCTGGGCACCATGAACATGGGCACGGCGCAATGGAAGCCTTGGATTTTCGACGAGGCGCAGAGCGAGCCGATCGTTCGCCACGCGCTGGAAGCGGGCGTCAACTTCATCGACCTGGCCGATTTCTATTCCACCGGCGTGGGCGAGGAAGTGGTCGGCCGCATCCTGAAGCGCCTCGCGCGCCGCGAGGAAATCGTGGTCACCACCAAGGTCGGCTACGACATGGGCGCATATCCCAACGCGGGCGGCCATTCACGCAAGCACGTCATGGACGGCATCGACGGCTCGCTGAAGCGCCTGTGCATGGACTACGTCGACATCTACATGCTGCATTTCTTCGATGTGAACACGCCGGTGGAGGAAACCATGGGCGCGTTGAACGACATCGTGCGCAGCGGCAAGGCGCGCTACATCGGCGTATCCACCATGTACACCTGGCAGCTTGCCAAGATCATCCAGGCCTGCGAGCGCAACGGCTGGGACAAGCCGATCAACATGCAATTGCAGCTCAATCTCGCCTACCGCGAGGAGGAGCGCGAGATGATTCCTTATTGTGCCGATCAGGGTATCGGCGTTTCGGTATTCAGCCCGTTGGCGCGCGGTCTGCTCACTGGTGATGCACGGTCCACGCGCAACCAGACCGATTTCTTCACCGCGCAGATGTATGGCGACAAGACTTCGCTGGATATTGCCGCCTCTGCTTCTCGCGTTGCGAAGCGCCGTGGCGTTTCGGCGGCGCAAATCGCGCAGGCCTGGGTGCTGGGGCGCAAGCACATCGATTGCATGCTGGTCGGCGCCGATTCCGCCGCGCAATTGGATAGCGCACTGGCAGCGCTGGAAACGCGGCTGGACGAAGAAGAATTGTACGAACTGGAACGCAGCTACACGCCGTGCGACCTGATCAATGATTACACCGCGGGCTGCCGCATCGCGCGTGAGGCGCGTCCGGCGCGCGCGCCGTTTGCAACCAACCAGGAGAAAGTGGCATGAGCGACGGCAGCCGTAGCCGCGATGCGAGCGATTTCCTGCGCAATGGCCATTACATCGACGGCCGCTGGCGCACGAGCGCTGAAACATATCCCGTCAGCAATCCCGCCACGGGCGAGATCATCACGCAGGTGGCCAAAGGCGGTACGGCCGAGGCGCAGCAGGCGGTCGACGCGGCGGCCCGTGCATTCCCCGCGTGGCGTGCGCTCACCGCGAAGGAACGCAGCGGCAAGGTTCGCCGATGGGGTGAACTGATGCTGGCGCATCGGGATGCACTGGCCGAGCTGCTGTCGCGCGAGCAGGGCAAGCCACTGTCCGAAGCGCGTGGCGAGGTGGCCTATGCCGCGAGTTTCCTGGAATGGTTTGCGGAGGAGGCCAAGCGCGGCTATGGCGATGTGATTCCAAGCCCGTCCACTCATTCAAGAATCCTGGTGGTGCGCGAACCGGTGGGCGTGGTCGCCGCGATTACACCCTGGAATTTCCCGCTCGCGATGATTACGCGCAAGGCGGCGCCGGCTTTGGCGGCCGGTTGCAGCATGGTGCTGAAGCCGTCCGAGGAAACGCCGCTGTCGGCCTTTGCGCTGGCCGTGCTGGCGGAACAGGCAGACATTCCGGCGGGCGTGTTCAATATCGTCTCCGGTGACGCGGTGGCGATCGGTCAGGTGCTTACCGGTTCCGAGGAGGTGCGCAAGCTGTCGTTCACGGGATCCACCCGGATCGGCAAGCTGCTGGCCCGCCAGTGCGCGGACACGCTGAAAAAGCTGTCGCTCGAACTGGGCGGCAATGCGCCGTTCATCGTATTCGACGACGCCGACCTCGACGCGGCGGTGCGTGGCGCGATGGCCTCGAAGTTTCGCAACACGGGCCAGACCTGCGTCTGCGTAAACCGCTTCTACGTACAAAGCGGCGTCTATGACGCTTTCATGCATGCATTGGCGGACGCCGTGCGCAAGCTGCGCGTGGGTGACGCACTGACCGGTGACTTCGAACAAGGCCCGCTCATCAACCAGGCAGCGCTGGCGAAAGTACAGCAGCACGTCGAGGATGCGGTAAGCAAGGGCGCGCTGATTCTTGCCGGCGGCAAACCGCACGCGCTGGGCGGCACTTTCTACGAGCCCACAGTGCTGGCGGACGCCACGCACGACATGCTGATTGCGCAAGAGGAAACCTTCGGCCCGGTGGCGGCCTGTTTCCGTTTCGATAGCGAAGAGGAAGCGATCGCCGCCGCGAACGGCACGCCTTTCGGGTTATCGGCCTATTTCTACACGCGCGACATGGCGCGCAGCTGGCGCGTCGCCGAGGCGTTGGAAAGCGGGATGGTCGGTATCAACGAAGGCATTATTTCCACGGAAGTGGCGCCCTTCGGCGGCGTCAAGCAATCGGGCCTGGGCCGTGAAGGTTCCAAGTACGGGCTCGATGAGTACGTCGAACTGAAGTACCTCATGTTGGGCGGCCTGCAAGGATGAGGTGAACGACGCGCGCCTTGGGCGGCGTAACCGGGCGCGCTGGGCGTCATGCACGGAAGGAGAAAACATGGGCAGCACAGACGGACAAGCCTTGGTCGTCAAGCGTCCAGTGGTTTACGGCGCTGGCCGGCAGAAGGTGGCCAATGGAAACATCCTCCTTGACGACGTGCCGCTCAACTTTTTCCACTGCAAAATTGCCGCCCTCACATTCGGCGCACATCTCACCGAAGGCTACGCCATCGGCACCATCGCCTACGCCTTGCAACCCATGCTCGACCAGATGCTGGGAGCACAGGTCGAGCACCGAGCGCTGTGGGAAGGGCTGATCGGCAGCTCCACCTTGCTGGGCATCTTCGTCGGCAGCCTGCTGTTCGGCTGGCTGTCCGATCGGGTGGGGCGGCAGAAGATCTTCCTGCTCAGCTTCGTGATCATCACCATTGCCGCATTCGCGCAATTCTATGTGCAGACACCGCTGATGCTGTGCATCATGCGCGCCTTGCTCGGTTTCGGCATGGGCGGCGATTTTGCGGTCGGGCACGCGATTCTTGCGGAATTTTCGCCACGCAAGCACCGCGGCTTGCTGTTGGGCTCCTTCAGCGTGATCTGGACGGTGGGTTACGTGATGGCCAACCTGCTCGGCATGGCCTACGTGCAGCACGGCTCCAATCCGGATGCGTGGCGCTGGCTGCTGGCCTCCGCCGGTGTGCCCGCGCTGATCGTGTTGATCCTGCGCATGGGCACGCCCGAATCGCCGCGCTGGCTGCTCAAGCAGGGGCGCAGGAGCGAAGCGGATGCGGTGGTGAAAAAATATTTTGGCAAGCGCGTGATATTGGATGCCGGCGCACACGATGACCATGATGCATCCGGCGGCTATGCGCGCCTGTTCCGCAGCGACCTGATCCGGCGCACGCTGTTCAACGGCATTTTCTTCGTCTGCCTGGTCATCCCTTACTTTGCGATCTACACCTTTCTGCCGGCGATCCTGGAAGTGATCCATCTGCCGGAGGACAGCAAGGCGGATCTGCTGTTGAACGGGCTGCTGGTCATCGGCGCGATCATCGGCATCTGGCTTACCGTAAAGCTGCCGCGGCGAACCTTCCTGATCAGCTCCTTCGCCATTGCCGCCGCGGCGCTGGCCATGCTCAGTCTTTTGCCAAGCTCCGCGTCGATGCTGCTGGTGGCGGCGTTCGCGTTGTTCACGGTGACGCTGTCGGCGGTATCCAACCTGGTGGGCGTCTATCCTCCGGAATGTTTTCCCACCGAAGTTCGCGCCTGCGGCGTGGGCCTGGCCGTGGCATGCAGCCGTCTCGGCTCGGCGGCCGGTGTGTTCCTGTTGCCGATCGGCATGCAGGTATTCGGCCTGCAGGTCACGATGATGGCGTTGGCGGCGGTGCTGATGATCGGCATGGCGGTGTCCGTCGCCTGGGCACCGGAAACCCGCCATTTGCGCTTGAACGAATGCGCTGAAGCCTGACCCGGCGACCGCGAATGGACCGGGATCCTCAGGCTTGCCGTTGCGTTCGCCTCGTTCGAACGGACGGCAACTGGACGACGGTGTCTTCCGGCTTCAATAGCCGTCCGTCTTGCGTGCGTGGTAACAGTTTTTGCACCGGCAGGCCGGTCTTTCTGTGCACCAGTCGCGCGTGAGGTTCATCGCGCTCGAAGAAAAACGTCTCGCCCCACTGCCTGAGCGCGACCAGCAGCGGAAACAGGCCGCGACCTTTCTCCGTCAGCACGTATTCCTGGTGGGCGCCTCCATCCGGAGCGGGCACTGCATCGAGAATGCCGTGGGACACCAGATGACGAAGGCGGGCCGCGAGGATGTTCTTCGCCAGGCCAAGGCTCTTCTGGAATTCGCCGAAACGCCGCAGGCCGCCAAACGCATCGCGCACGATAAGCAGCGACCAGCCATCACCGATGGCGTCCATCGGGCGCGCCACGCCGCATAGGGAATCCTCGTGGGTGATTCGTTTGACCATCGTTCCTCCCGGTGAATGGTTGCAAAATAAAACCAATAGGCCTATAAGGCAAATGGTTTCAATTTGAAACCTAATTTAAGGCCATGAACATGATTCGATCCGATGCAACGTTCAACGGCACGTATCCGTATGCGCCGCACTTCACTGACGCGCCGGGTTTTCGCATGCATTACGTGGACGAGGGGCCGCGGCAGGGACAGGTGGTGCTGTGCCTGCATGGCGAACCGACCTGGGGCTATCTGTTTCGGCACCTGATTGGCGCCTTGCGCGGCGCCTATCGCGTGGTCGTGCCCGATCACATGGGCTTTGGCAAAAGCGCCACGCCGCAGGAGCGCAGCTATTGGCTGCAGGACCATATCGACCATCTCGAGCGCTTCGTGCTGGCGCTGGACCTGCGCGGCATCACGCTGGTTCTGCACGATTTCGGCGGGCCGGTCGGCATGGGGCTGGCGGCGCGTCACCCGGATCGCGTACGACGCATCGTTTCCTGCAATGGCCCCACGCCTTTCGATCGAGCCGATGCGAGTGAAAGGCTGAGCGCCAATGCCCAGGCGTCACCTTGGTTCCAGTGGATACAGAAAGCGTACGCGGAAAATCGGCTGGAAACCGTGCTGGGCGAACTCGGCTACAACATCTTGAGCACGCTCAAGCTCAACGGGTTCGAGAACCATGCGCTGATCGAGGACACGTGGCTGCAGGCTTACGCGGCGCCTTTCGCCACGCCTGCCGAATGCGTGGGCGCGATCGGCTGGGCCAAGGGCTTTGCGTCCGGCGCGCATCAGATCGAAGTGCCGAGTGCGCGGGCGTTGGAAGCGATCAGGTCAAAGCCCGCCCTTGCCGTCTGGGGCATGGCCGATCGCACCCTGCATGCGGAGCATTTCTTGCCGATGTTCACGGCGTTGTTTCCGCAAGCAAACATCCATCGGCTGGATGGCGTAGGTCATTACTGTTTTGAAGATGCGCCAGAGGCAATTGCGGCGCATATTGCCGCGTTCCTGCAGCAAACCTAGGTTGGTTGGGGCGCAAACCCCAACGCCGCCATGCACGGGCATCACCCTGTTGGGGTTTGCACCCCAACCTACAAAAACGCCCCGTGAAGGGGCGTTGGTATTGCGGTCGAGAGGGCGATCAGTTGGGTAGCGACAGATCGTCCAGCAACGCCTTCAAGAAGCGCGCCGCTTCGCCACCGGTCGCAGCGCGATGATCGAAGGTGAGGCTGATCGGCATGCGGCGATGCACTTCGATGCCGCCCATCACCGCCACCACGTCATGGCTGAGCTTGCCGGCGCCGATGATCGCCACGCACGGCGGTACCACCACCGGCGTGGCGTAGCGGCCAGCGAACATGCCGAAGTTGGACAGGCTGATGGTGTAGCCGCTGAGTTCCGACGGCGGAATGCTGCGGTCTTCCACCTGGGTGCGCAGGCGTTTGATACCGGCGCGGATGCCGTTGCCGTCGAGCACGTCGGCATTGCGCAGCGCGGGCACGAACAGGCCGTCTTCCGTATCGACGGCGATGCCGATGTCCACATGCGGATGCAGGGTGCGGGAGAGGTTCTTGCCGTCGAACCAGGCGTTGAGCGCCGGCACCGCCTTGCAGGCGGCGACGATGGCGCGGATCAGGCGGGCGGTGATGTCCTGCTTGCCGATCCAGGCGTGCAGGTCGGCATCGTCCACCAGCGTGGTGGGCACCACGTTGGCGTGCGCTTCGGCCATGACGCGCGCCATGTTGCGGCGGACGCCCTTGAGCTGCTCCGGTTGGCCGCTGGCCTGCACGCTCGGCGGCGCCGTGCGCACCGGCTTGCCGGCCAGGGAAACGGCAGTGCGCGCCGGTTCCGGTTGCGGCAGTTCGGGGGCGAGGTGACGGCCGGCCGAAGCGGGCACCTCACGCGGCGGTGCCGCGCCGAGCGCCGCCGAGCCGTTCGCCGCGGCGTTTTTCACGTCCTGCATGGTCACCACCCCATCGGCGCCGGTGCCGCGCACGCGGGTGATGTCCACCTTGAGCTTCTTGGCCAGCGCGCGCACGGCGGGCACGGCCTTCACCCCGCCCACGCTGGAGGCTTGCTCCACGTGCACGTGACTGCCGCTGACCATCGCGCCCACCACGGTGCCCTCGTCTTCGCGCTCGGCCTTGCCGTTGGCTTCGATCACGCCACCTTCGTCGGAGGCGGTGACCTTCTTCGGCTCAGCCGCAGCCGCTGCAGCGGCCTTCTTGGGGCCATGGTGATGGCCGGTGGATTCGGCTTCGGCACGCTGCTTGGCATTCGGATCGGGCTCGAACTCGGCCAGCGCCGCACCCGTTTCGATCACGTCGCCGGCGGCGCCATGCAGCTTGGCGACCTTGCCCGTGTACGGCGAAGGCACGTCGACGACCGCCTTGGCGGTTTCCATCGACACCAGCGGCGCGTCGAGCTTGATCTGATCGCCTTCCTTCACGTGCCACTCGACGATGGTGGCGTCAGGCAGGCCTTCGCCGAGGTCGGGGAGGTAGAACGTCTTGATGTCGGCCATGGGGGTTATCCGGCAATGAGAGAAATTTTTTTTAGGGAATAGGGAATTGGGATGGAGGGAATGAGGAAAAGCGGCTGCCTACCAGGGTGCAGCATGGCGCTTTGACCATTCCCTATTCTCCATTCTCTATTCACTGGCAAGCATCAGCTCGCGGCCAGCGTACGCTTGGCCGCTTCCACCACGCGTTCCGCGCTCGGCAGGTATTTCATCTCCAGGCGGAACAGCGGAATGTGCGTATCCCAGCCGGTGACGCGCTCGACCGGCGCGAGCAGATCGTACAGACATTCCTCGGCGATGCGCGCGGCGATCTCGGCGCCGAAGCCGGCCGTTTTCGGCGCTTCGTGCAGGATCACGCAGCGGCCGGTCTTCTGCACCGATTCGGCGATGGTGTCGAAATCCAGCGGCGTGAGCGTGGCCACGTCGATCACCTCGGCGCTGATGCCTTCTTCGGCCAATGCGTCGGCCGCTTCGAGCGCTTCCTTGACCTGCGCGCCCCAGGTGACGATGGTGACGTCGGTGCCGTCGCGCAATACGAAGCACACGTCCAGCGGCAGCGCCTCGCCGTCATCGGGCACTTCTTCCTTGTACTGGCGATAGATGCGCTTGGGTTCGAAGAACATCACCGGATCCGGATCGCGGATCGCGGCGAGCAACAAGCCATAAGCACGCGCGGGCGACGAAGGCATCACCACGCGCAGGCCGGGGATATTGGTGAACAGATGCTCGTTCGCCTCGGAGTGATGCTCCGGCGCACGAATGCCGCCGCCCCACGGTGCACGCCACACGGCCGGCACGGTGAGGCGGCCGCGTGTGCGGTTGCGCATGCGCGCAGCGTGGCAGGCGATCTGCTCCATCATCGGATAGATGAAGCCCTCGAACTGCGCTTCGGCGACCGGCTTCATGCCTGCCGTGGCGAGGCCGACGGTGACGCCGGCGATGGTGGTTTCGTCCAGCGGCGTGTCGAGCACGCGCAGCGGGCCGAATTTTTCCTGCAAACCTTGCGTGGCGCGGAACACGCCGCCGTTCACGCCGACGTCTTCGCCGAGCACCACGACGCTGTCGTCGTGGGCCATTTCATATGCAAGAGCCTGGGTGACGGCTTCGATGAGAGTGATCTGTGCCATAACGATTAATGCGCCTTCTTGTCGAGCTGGAGCGCGAGGTCGCGCTGTTTGGCGAGGTCCGCGGGAACTTCGGCGAAGGTGTAGTCGAACATCGCGGTGACGGGCTGGGTCTTGGTCTGCAGGTAGGCGTTGACCTCGTTGTCCATCCACTCGTCGCACTCGGCCTTCCAGGCTTCCTCTTTGGCGTCGTCCCACACTTTCTTGGCGACCAGCCAGTTGCGCAGGCGCTTCATCGGCTCCTTCGCCCAGGCGTCCTTCACTTCCTGTTCGCCGCGATAACGGCGTGCATCGTCGGCGGTGGTGTGATCGCTCAGGCGGTAGGTGACCAGTTCCAGCACGCTGCCGCCTTCACCGTTGCGCGCGCGTTCCAGCGCATCTTCCATCGCCTTGCGCACGGCGATGATGTCGTTGCCGTCCACCTGGATGCAGTAGAGGCCGGCGGCGATGCCTTTCTGCGCCAGCGTCGGCGCGCCGGACTGGATCTTGCGCGGCACCGAGATCGCCCACTGGTTGTTGACGATCACCGCCACCATCGGCAGGTTCTGCGCGCCGGCGATGTTGATGGCGCCGTAGAAGTCGCCCTTGGACGAACCGCCATCGCCGATCGTGCACACCGCCACGCGCTTTTCGTTGCGGATCTTGAAGGCGAGCGCGGTGCCGGCCGCATGCAGGCATTGCGTGGCGATCGGCACCGACCAGGCGAAATCGTGGCGCGCCGGTTCCTTCTGGTAATCGTTGCCGCGCTCGTCGCCGCCCCAGTACATGTACACCTCGCGCGGCTGCACGCCGCGGTAGAGCTGCGCGCCGTATTCGCGATAGCTCACCGAGAGCACGTCTTCGGGCTTCATGGCGCTGCCGATGCCCACGTGCGAAGCCTCGTGGCCAAGGCAGCTTGCATAGGTGCCGAGCTTGCCGGTGCGCTGCAAGGCCACCGACTTGGCGTCGAACACGCGGGTGGACATCATCAGCTTGTACAGCTCGACCATGTGGTCGAGGTCTTTGGTGAACGCGGGCAGATCATCACGAACCTGCTTGCCTTCGGCATCGAGGTACTGCAGATATTCGATTTCAAACTTGGCGGCGATGGACACGACTCGCTCCCGGAAGGGGTAGGGGAAACGTTGCGGGGGGAGGCGCGGCCCATCCAGTGGGGCCGGACGCACTTGAGGATGCTCCGACTTATTTTACGCGGTCGTCACCGACGCTGTCCGTACAGTCGACGCAGTCCTTCTGGACCCAGACAAACGCCATTTGATAGCAGGCTGGCTTGTTGCGTCGCAAGGTACACTGCAGCATGCGAACCCGTACGTGGGTGTTCGTAATAGCGGTTAACATCAATCTTTTTGCGGGTTTGCGGGCGTCATGACGGATAACCAGCGGGACCTCGAAGCCGGTATCGAGCTGGACTTGAGCGGCCGGATGACCTATGGCGGTTATCTGCGCCTGGATCAATTGCTTAGCGCCCAGCAACCGGTGACCGAACCGCCGCATCACGACGAGATGCTGTTCATCGTGATGCACCAAGTGGCCGAGCTGTGGATGAAGCTGGCAATCCATGAGCTGAAGGCGGCGATCGCGCACCTGCGTAGCGACGACGTGAACGAGTGCCTGAAAATTCTTGCGCGCGTCAAGCACGTGCAGCGGCAGTTGTTCGAGCAGTGGGCGGTGCTGGAAACGCTGACGCCGTCGGAGTACCTGGAATTTCGCGATGCGCTGGGTTCGTCGTCGGGATTCCAGTCGCTGCAGTACCGCATGATCGAATTCATGCTGGGCAACAAGAATGCGCAGATGCTCAAGGTGTTCGATTACGACCCGGCGGCACAGGCCCAGTTGCGCGAAGTGCTGGAAGCACCCGGTTTGTACGACGAATTCCTGCGCTATCTGGCGCGCCACGGACACGACGTGCCGGCGGCGCGGCTGGAGCGCGACTGGACCGAAGCGTATCAACGCCATGAAGGCCTGTTGCCGGTGTTCAAGCGCATCTATGAGCAGCGCGCGACGTTCTGGCCGGAATACCACATGTGCGAGCAATTGGTGGACGTGGAAGAGAGTTTCCAGCTCTGGCGTTTCCGCCATATGAAAACGGTCGAGCGCATCATCGGACACCGGCGCGGCACGGGTGGTTCCTCGGGCGTGGCGTTCCTGAAGAAGGCACTGGAACTGGAATTCTTTCCGGAGCTGTTGGACGTGCGGACCATACTCGGCAGCTAAGCGCGTCCCGTAGGTTGGGGTTACCCCGGATCAAGTCCGGGGTAACCCCAACCTACGCGCCGGCGAGGCAAAGGCCAAACGCAGCTTGTGCCGAATTCGGCTTTGTTTGCAGCGATAACCGCTGAAGTTGCTGCGTTGCGTTTGACTTCCCCATGCTCAGCCCGTTACATCTTCGAAATCCAATTCAAGGGGAAACCTGCGTGAACCAGCCTTCCGAAGCCGGCGTCCGGACCACGCCCGACTTTCCGCAGCTGTTCGGTCATCCGCGCCCGCTGTGGATGCTGTTCATGACAGAGTTCTGGGAGCGCTTCGCCTACTACAGCCTGAGCTGGGCGCTGGCGCTGTATGCGGTGGCGCAGTTCTACAACGGCGATCCCACCGGGCAGGGCTGGGCCAGCAGCATCTTCGGCGCCTACGTGGCGCTGGCGTTTGCGTTCGGGGTGTTCGGCGGCTACGTGGCCGACAAGGTGATCGGCTATCAGCGCTCGATCCTGCTGGGTGCGGTGGTGATGTCGGCGGGCCTGTTCGTGCTGATGCTGCCCAGCCGCGACGCCTTGCTGTTCGGCCTGGCGATGGTGATCGTGGGCGATGCGTTGTTCAAGCCGAACATCTCTTCGATGGTGGGCCAGCTCTATGCGCCCGGCGACGAGCGTCGCGACCGCGGTTTTACGCTGTTCTACATGGGCATCAACTGCGGCGCCTTCCTGGCGCCGTTGATCACTGGCTGGATGGCCAGCTACTTCACCAAGACCCCGCTGCAGCAGAACTTCCGCATCGTGTTCGCGGCGGCGGGCGTGGGCATGATCCTGAGCCTGCTGTGGTTCTGGTTCGGCCGGCGCAGCCTGCGCGGGGTGGGGCGTCCGGCGCCGGGCAGCGAAAGCCGCACGCGCGTGCTGCAGGTGGTCGCCGGCGTGGTGCTGGCCGTGCCTGCTACCTATTTGCTGCTGGCCAAGCTCGGTGCGGCGGGCCTGCAATGGGTGATGGGCCTGCTTTTCATCGGCATGGTGGCGGTGCTGATCGCCGAGGCGAAGCGGCATGATCGCGTGCAGCTGGACCGGGTGATCGCGATGCTGATCATCTTCGCCTTCAATGTGCTGTTCTGGGTGTTCTATTACCTGTTCGGCACCACCTTCAATTTCCTGGCCGAAAACCTGGTCGACCGGCAGATGTTTGGCGGCTGGATGTTTCCGGTCGGCTGGTTCCAGTCGATGACGCCGCTGTGGGTGGTGGCGCTGGCGCCGGTCACCGCCTTCGCATGGGGCTGGCTGGCCAAGCGGCACAAGGAACCGTCGATTCCGCGCAAGTTCGGCCTGGGGCTGGTGTTCAACGGCATCGGCTTCCTCAGCCTGATCTATGCGCTGTCGCACCTGCTCGATAGCCGCGGACTGATTCCGTTCTGGCCGCTGGCCATGTGCTACCTGTTCCAGTCGGTGGGCGAGCTGTGCCTGTCGCCGATCGGCTTGTCGATGGTGACCAAGCTGGCGCCGCCGCGGCTGGTGGGACTGGGCCTGGGCGGCTGGTTTCTCTCCACCGCGCTGGGTGGAAACCTGTCCGGCATGCTCGCCTCACATATCAGTGGCGCTACCGGCATGACCGCGGCGTCGGCGCTCAGCGGCTTCACTTTCTGCTTCTACGTGCTGGCGGGCTCAGGTGTGTTGCTGCTGCTGATCTCGCCGTTGGTAAACCGGTTGATGCATGGGGTGAAGTAGGCGCGTCAATCGGGAATCGTCAATCGTGAATCGGTAAAGGCATCGGCAACCCGTGGATTCCCGATTACGATTCCCGATTCCCGTCCTCCAGCAACTTGTCCAGGATGCGCGTCAGCCACTGTTGTTCTTCAGAGTCCAGCTTGGCCAGCACCTCGCGTTCATGCGCCCGCGCCATCGGCGCGATGTCGTCGTGCATGATCCAGCCCGCTTCGGTCAGGCTCAGCACCGAGCGGCGCTTGTCGCCGCCATGGGTTTCGCGATGCACGCGGCCGGCCTCCACCAGGCGGGCGAGCGCGCGGCTGACCGCCACTTTGTCCATCGCCGTGCGCTCGGCCACTTCGCGCGCCGATAGCCCGTGGAACCGCGCCAGCACCGCCATCACGCGCCACTCGGTCATGCTGAGGTCGTAGCGGCGCTGGTAGTCGTTCGCGATCGCCTGGCTCACCGTGTTCGAAAGAATCGACAGCCGATAGGGGAGGAAGCGCTCCAGTTCCAAGGGGGCGTGTTCGGCTCCGGCGGGGGCGGGCTTGCGCGGATGGGACATTGTGGCGGTGTTCCTTGCAATTAGTTGCAGTTGTAACTATAACGGTGGCCTGATTCCGATGGTGGCACGCTGGCTGCGCCTCCATCGCGCATGAACTATGTCAGGAGAGCGCCATGAACGCCCAGCCCAATCTCGGCATGCACGTCACCACTTTCGAGAACCCCATGGGCATCAACGGGTTCGAATTCGTTGAGTTTGCCGCACCGGCGGGCCGAAGCGGCGAACTGCATAGGTTATTCCAGAACATGGGTTTTACGGCGGTGCTCAAGCACAAGCGCCGGCCGATCACGGTGTACCGCCAGGGCGACGTCAACTTCCTGGTCAACGAAGATCCAGATTCCTTCGCCGCAGACTTCGCCGCCAAGCACGGCCCCTGCGCGTGCGGTTTCGCCATCCGCTTCCGGAAGCCCGCCAACGAGGTGCTCAAGGCGGTACTGGCCAACGGCGGCGAAGCGCCGGCCGACAAGGCCGACACCAAGGCGGTGAACGCGCCGGTGGTGAAGGGCATCGGCGATTGCATGCTCTACCTGGTGGATCGCTACGGCGACCACGACAGCGTCTACGACGCCGACTACGCGCCGATCCCGGGCGTGGAGCAGCATCCGCGCGGTTTCGGCCTCACCTTCATCGACCACCTCACGCACAACCTGTACTTCGGCAACATGCAGAGGTGGTCCGACTATTACGAGCGCCTGTTCAACTTCCGCGAGATCCGCTACTTCGACATCAAGGGCGCCAAGACCGGCCTGGTGTCCAAGGCGATGACCGCGCCGGACGGCATCGTGCGCATCCCGCTCAACGAATCGAGCGACCCGAAGAGCCAGATCAACGAATACCTCGACGCATACCACGGCGAAGGCATCCAGCACATCGCCTGCTTCACCGACGACATCTACGGAACGGTGGAAGCGATGCGCGCCAAGGGCGTGGAGTTCCTGGATACGCCCGACACCTATTTCGACGTGATCGACCAGCGCATTCCCAACCATGGCGAAGACGTGGCGCGGTTGGCCAAGAACAAGATCCTGATCGACGCCGATCCGGAAACCAAGCAGCGCAAGCTGCTGCAGATCTTCACACAAAATAACATCGGCCCGATCTTCTTCGAGATCATTCAGCGCAAGGGCAACGAGGGTTTTGGCGAAGGCAATTTCCAGGCGCTGTTCGAATCGATCGAGCGCGATCAGATGCGGCGCGGCGTGCTGTAAGTTTTCAAACCTAATGAAGACAAGCGTAGGTTGGGTTAGCGCAGCGTAACCCAACGCATTCAAGCGGCACTGTTGGGTTACGCTGCGCTAACCCAATCTACGCGCTGAGTGAGTTTTTCTCCCATCGGTGAGCTCAATGATGCAATCGAACGGATACCAATCCGGCTTCGGCAACGAATTCGCCAGCGAGGCGATCGCGGGCGTGTTGCCGGTCGGGCAGAACTCGCCGCAGCGAGTGGCGCATGGGCTTTATGCCGAGCAACTTTCCGGCACCGCCTTTACCGCGCCGCGCCATAGCAATCGCCGCAGCTGGTTGTACCGCATTCGCCCGGCCGCGATGCACAAGCCGTTCGAGCCGCGCGCGCATGCCCGCTTCCACAACCGTTTCGACGAAGCGCCGGCGACACCCAATCAGCTGCGCTGGGATCCGTGGCCGATGCCGTCGCAGCCGACGGATTTCGTCGACGGTTTGGTGACGCTTGCCGGCAATGGCGGCCCCGCCGAACAAGCCGGTTGCGGCATCCACGTCTACGTTGCCAATCGCTCGATGCAGGGCCGCTTCTTCTACGACGCGGATGGCGAGTTGCTGATCGTGCCGCAGCTGGGCCGCCTGCATATCGCGACCGAACTGGGTGTGCTGGAGGTCAAGCCGCTGGAGATCGCGGTGATTCCGCGCGGTGTGCGTTTCCGTGTCGAACTGATCGATGGTGAAGCGCGCGGTTACGTCGCCGAAAACTTCGGCGCACTTCTGCGCGTGCCGGATCTGGGTCCCATCGGCGCCAACTCGATGGCGCTGCCGCGCGACTTCCTCGCGCCGCATGCCGCCTACGAAGACGTGGAAGGCGAGTTCGAGCTGATCGCCAAATTCCAGGGCGCGCTGTGGAAGGCGAGCATCGACCACTCGCCGCTGGACGTGGTGGCCTGGCACGGCAACTACGCGCCTTACAAATACGATCTCACGCGTTTCAACACGATCGGTTCGATCAGCGTGGATCATCCCGATCCCTCCATCTTCACCGTACTGACCTCGCCCAGCGATACGCCCGGCACCGCGAACGTGGATTTCGTGATCTTCCCGCCGCGCTGGCTGGTGGCCGAGCACACCTTCCGTCCGCCATATTTCCATCGCAACGTCGCCAGCGAATTCATGGGCCTGATCGAAGGCGTGTACGACGCCAAGGCCGGCGGCTTCGCGCCCGGTGGCGCCAGCCTGCACAACTGCATGAGCGGACACGGTCCGGATGCGGCGAGTTTCGAGAAGGCGAGCGCGGCTGACGTCAGCAAGCCCGATCATCTCACCGGCACCATGGCTTTCATGTTCGAGACGCGCAAGGTGATCCATCCGACCCGGCAGGCGCTGGATGCACCACAGCTGCAGCAGGATTACTACCAGTGCTGGCAGGGCATCGCCAAGCATTTCGATCCGGAGCGTGCGTGAGGCGGATAGGCGTCATCATCGCTGTGGTGCTGCTTGCCGGTTGCGAGCATCCGCAGCCGCCGGTTGCGCCATCGGCGGCCGATGCCTCGACTGCCGCGGTGTCGCCGATATCTGCCGCGCCAAGCATGGCTCGCTATGACGGCTACGGCGACATGCGCTTGGGCATGGACGAGCAGGCTTTTCGTCATGCGTGGCAAGGTGAGTTGCGCGGAACGGCCAGCACGGACGGTGGTTGCTACTACCTCACGCCGAAGTGGGTGGCGTCCGCGGCGGATACCGGCTTCATGTTCGAACACGGCCATTTCGTGCGCTACGACATTGGCCAAGCGAAAGAAGCGGCGCCCGGTGGCGGCAAGGTCGGCATGAGCGTGGCGCAGATCCGCGCGTTATATGGCGATCGTATCCAGACCGCGCCGCATAAATACGTGGAAGGCGCATCCTATCTGCGTATCGCCGGCCAAGGCCAGGGCGTGCTGCTGTTCGAAACGGATGCCGCTGGCAAAATAACCCGGTGGCGCGTCGGCGTGCCACCACAGATCGATTACGTGGAAGGCTGCTCGTAGTGCAGCCCATTGGAGTGAAGGCATGAAACTGGGCAGTCTCAAGGAAGGCGGCCGTGACGGCACGCTGATCGTGGTAAGCCGCGATTTGCGGCAGGCGGTCAAGGCCACCGGCATCGCGGCGACCATGCAGGCCGCGCTGGACGATTGGTCGAACACCGCGCCGCGTTTGAACGCTTTATCCGATGCGCTCAACGCCGGCCAGGCAGCGGGCGCCTTTGCGCTGGACATGGCCGCACTCGCCGCACCGCTGCCGCGCGCCTATGAATTCGTCGACGGCAGCGCGTATCTGCCGCATGTCGAACGCGTGCGCCGTGCGCGTGGCGCGGAAGTGCCCGAATCGTTCTACGTCGATCCCTTGATGTACCAGGCGACCAGTGCGGGTTTCCTCGGGCCGCGCGACGCGGTCGTGGTGCCGAGCGAGGAATACGGCATCGACCTGGAAGCCGAGGTCGTGGTCATTACCGATGACGTGCCGATGGCGGTGACGGCCGAGCAGGCTGCGAGCCACATCCAGCTCGTCGGGCTGGTCAATGACGTAAGCCTGCGCAACCTGATTCCCGGTGAACTGGCCAAGGGTTTCGGTTTCCTGCAGTCGAAGCCGCGCTCGGCGCTGTCGCCGGTGTTCGTCACGCCGGATGAACTGGGCGACGCGTGGCAGGGCGAGAAATTGCACCTGCCCATGCGCACCTGGCTCAACGGCAAGTGGTTCGGCGAGGCCGAGTGCGGCGTGGACATGCAGTTCAACTTCGCGCAGCTGGTGGCGCATGCCGCCAAGACCCGGCCGCTCACCGCCGGCACCGTCGTGGGTTCGGGCACCATCGCCAACGAGGACACCAGCAAGGGCGCGTCCTGCCTGGCCGAGCAGCGCACGGTGGAAACCCTGCGCGACGGCAAGCCGAGCACGCCGTTCCTGGCATTCGGCGATACGTTGCGCATCGAGATCACCGATAAGCAGGGGGCTTCGATCTTCGGCGCCATCGAGCAGCGTATTGCGTCCTTGTAGGTTTGGGTGCAAACCGCAACGTTGTCGTGCGCACGTGTCCCGCGATGTTGGGGTTCGCACCCCAACCTACGGTGGCCGGCGTCACGCGTATCGATATGAGCAGGTGACGCACGGCAACATCGGCGCTATCTTCGGGCGATCCCTCCCATAGACGCCAGGAGATATGCATGTCCCAAGTCACCCTCAAAGGCAATCCCGTGCAGGTCGATGGCCAGCTCCCGGCCACGGGCAGCAAGGCGCCCGCGTTCAACCTGGTCGCCAAGGATCTTGCCGACGTGTCGCTCGCCAGCTTCGACGGCAAGCGCAAAGTGCTCAACATCTTTCCCAGTGTCGACACGCCCACCTGCGCCACCTCGGTGCGCAAGTTCAACGAAAAGGCCAGCCAGCTCGCCAACACGGTGGTGCTGTGCATCTCGGCCGACCTGCCGTTTGCGCAAGCGCGCTTCTGTGGTGCGGAAGGCTTGAGCAACGTGGTCACGCTGTCGACGCTGCGCGGCCACGACTTCCTGAAGAACTACGGCGTGGCAATCGCTTCCGGCCCGCTGGCGGGGCTTGCCGCGCGCGCGGTGGTGGTGCTGGACGAGCAGGACAAGGTGCTGCACACCGAGCTGGTCGGCGAGATCGCCAACGAGCCGAACTACGACGCGGCGTTGCAGGCGTTGAAGTAAGGGCGTATCGAAACGCTCCGGAACGTGCGTCATCCGAAGGCGATGACGTACGCTCAGGCGCTGCGGATCGTCAGGATATCCAGCGGTCGTGCGCCCAACCGCTCCGGCAGACCCATCCCCAGCCGCAGGCTGCGGCCGATACGGTCGGCGTGTTCCAGCATCGCGTTGGCGTCGACTTCGTCCAGCACTTCGCGCGTGGTGGTCTGCCACAGCGCCAGCCAGCGCTCGAAGTGTTCGGCGCGAATGGCCGGTTGCGCGCGATGCACCGCCATCGGGTTGCCGCGATAGCTGTTGGCGCGCAGGGCAACGGAGCACCAGAAGGAGGTCAGCGTGCGCTTGTGTTCATCCCAATCGTGGACGGCGGCGTTGAAAACGGGGCCAAGCTGGGGATCGACACGCACCTTGTCATAGAAGCGATCGATCAGCAGGGCGATGCGCTCGGCGTCGAGTCTGGAAGGTTCTTGCATGCCGCCATGATACTACCGGCGGGTTTTTGCGCCGATGCGGCAAGACGACGCTCAGAATGAAAAAAAGCCGGGCGAACCCGGCTTTTTTTCGTTGGAGGGGAATGGGGAGTAGGGAGTAGGGAATAGGGAGTAGGGAATAGGGAATAGGGAGTAGGGAATAGGGAGTAGGGAATAGGGAGTAGGGAATAGGGAGTAGGGAATAGGGAGTAGGGAATGGTTAAAAAGCGACGACCAGCAAGCTTGACGCGATCCGCTCTGACTATTCCCCATTTCCCACTCCCCATTCCCCACAACGATGAAAAAAGCCGGGCGAACCCGGCTTTTTTCTTGCGACCATGCTTGAGCTTACTTCGCCGCCATCAGGGCGAGCGTCATGTCCAGCATGCGGTTGGAGAAGCCCCACTCGTTGTCGTACCAGCTCAGCACCTTCACCAGGGTGCCGCCCATCACGCGCGTCTGGGTCGAGTCGTAGATGGACGAATGCGCGTTGTGGTTGAAGTCGATCGACACTAGCGGCTTGGTGTTCACCGTCAGGATGCCCTTCAGTGCGCCGTGAGCCGCCTCGTTGATGGCGGCGTCGATTTCTTCCTTGGTGGTGTTGCGCGCGGCCACGAAGGAGAGGTCTACCACCGACACATTGATGGTCGGCACGCGGATCGCGAAGCCGTCCAGCTTGCCGGACAGTTCCGGCAGCACCAGGCCCACCGCGGCGGCGGCGCCGGTCTTGGTCGGGATCTGCGAATGCGTGGCCGAACGGGCGCGGCGCAGGTCCGAGTGGTAGACGTCGGTCAGCACCTGGTCGTTGGTGTAGGCGTGGATGGTGGTCATCAGGCCGTGCACGATGCCGATCTTCTCGTGCAGCACCTTGGCCAGCGGCGCCAGGCAGTTGGTGGTGCAGGAGGCGTTGGAGATCACCTGGTGCGATGCGGTGATCTTGTCGTGGTTGACGCCGTAGACGAAGGTGCCGTCCACGTCCTTGTCGCCGGGGGCGGAGATGATCACCTTCTTGGCGCCGGCGGCCAGGTGCGCGCCGGCCTTGGCCTTGGAGGTGAACAGGCCGGTGCATTCCAGCACTACGTCGATGCCCAGCTCGCCCCACGGCAGCTTGGACGGATCGCGTTCGGCAAAGACCTTGATGCGGTCGCCATTGACGACCAGCTCGCCGCCGTCCACCGACACCTCGCCCGGGAAGCGGCCGTGCGCCGTGTCGTACTGGGTGAGGTGCGCGTTGGTCTCGGCGTTGCCGAGGTCGTTCACCGCGACGATCTGGATTTCGTTCGTGCGCTTGGCTTCGTACAGCGCGCGCAGGGTATTGCGGCCGATGCGACCGTAACCGTTGATGGCGACCTTGATGGCCATGAGACAGCGTCCTCCAAAGGATGATGGGGCAGCGAAGCGACCATGACGGCCGCGAAACCCGCATTCTAGCCCGAACCGGCCGCCGCCCTCATCCGCGCGCATCGTCACGCCGGATTGTCATAACGTGTATGGCATCATCGCAGGCTTGTTTCCAGGGGATTTCCGCATGCGTTCCATCCGCCGCCTTGCCGCCGCCATGTTTGTCACGTTCGCTCTCGCGCCTGCCGCGCAGGCGTGGGGACCGCTTGGACACAGCGTGGTGGCCGAGCTGGCGCAACGGCACCTGAGCCCTGCGGCCGAAGCGGTCGTGGAACGGCTGCTGGCGCCGGATCACACCAGGTCGCTGGCCGATATCGCCAGCTGGGCCGATGAAATCCGCAATGATCCAAAGCAGCAGGCGCTGTGGAAGGAAACGCGCCCGCTGCATTACGTCGACTTTCGCGATCCCTCCTGCGTCTACGTGCCGCCGCGCGATTGCAAGAACGGCCAATGCGTGGTCGAAGCCATTCCGCGCTACCTCGCCATCCTGGGCGACCGCAGCCAGCCCGACGCGGCCCGGCTGCAGGCGCTGAAATTCGTGGTGCATTTTGTCGGCGATATCCACCAGCCGCTGCACGCGGGCTACCGCGACGATGCCGGCGGCAATGCCTACCAGGTGCAGTTCCAGGGCCAGGGCATGAATCTGCACCGCGTATGGGACTCGGGCCTGCTCGGCACGCGCGGCCTGGACTGGAAAGCCTACGTGAAGCGGCTCGATGCCGAAGGCGCCGCGCCGCTGCCGGCGCCGCTCGCGCCACTCGACCAGCCGGCGGTGCAGTGGGCGGAAGAATCCTGCCAGATCACGCGCGACATCTATCCGTCCAATCACAAGATCAATCAGGCCTATGTCGATGCCGAGCTGCCGGTGGCCGACAGCCGCCTGCGCGAAGCAGGCAGGCGGCTGGCCGAGGTGCTGAACCTGGCGTTGCAGAACGGTTGACCGGGATGCCCGACAGGCACGTTGGGGTGCAAGCCCCGACCTCGTCATGCCGATCGGCATGGCAGTGTTGGCGTTTGCACCCCAACCTACGCACCATGCGCGACGGTATCGAAGCTGCAATGTTGCTGATTGCTTACACGCGCAAGCTAAGGTCGCCTGCCGTATAAAGCCCGATTTACGTCTAGCCGTCCAATCGTGGAAGGCATTTGCCGCAGCGCCACACGCAATCTTGCATACGATTGCACGCAAAAAGATATTGCAGGGTCGGCCGGGGGTTCTGTTAGTCTCGTCCGACAATTTTGAATAGCTCCCGCAATGGCCACCGAAACCCACTCCCGCCGCACCAAGATCGTCGCCACCCTGGGCCCCGCTACCGACGCGCCCGGCATGCTGGAAAAAATCATCGCCGAAGGTGTCAACGTCGTACGCCTGAACCTCTCGCACGGACAGCCGGATGATCATCGCGCCCGCGCGGTGGCGGTGCGCAAGGCGGCGGAGAAGCTGGGCAAGGAAGTGGGCATCCTGGCCGACTTGCAGGGGCCGAAGATCCGCGTGGAGCGTTTCGCCAACGGCCCGATCCAATTGCAGGATGGCGATCCGTTCGTGCTCGATTGCCGCGCGGACGCACCGCCCGGCGACACCACCCGCGTGGGCGTGAGCTACCTGGGCCTGCCCAAGGACGTGAAAGCCGGCGACATCCTGCTGCTCGACGACGGCCTGGTGGCGCTTACCGTGCTCGACGTCGTCGGCACCGAAATACGCACCCAGGTACTGATCGGCGGCAAGCTTTCCGATCGCAAGGGGCTGAACCGCCAGGGCGGCGGCCTGTCCGTCGACGCGCTGTCGGACAAGGACAAGGCGGACATCAAACTCGCCGCCGAGATCGGCGCGGATTTCCTCGCGGTGTCGTTCGTGCGTTCGGGCGCCGACATGGACATGGCGCGCCGCCTGCTCAAGGAGGCCGGCGGCAATGCCTCGCTGGTGGCGAAGATCGAGCGCGCCGATGCGATTCCCGTGCTCGGCGAAATCATCGACGCGTCCGACGTGGTAATGGTGGCGCGCGGTGACCTGGGCGTCGAAATCGGCGATGCCGAACTGCCCGGCCTGCAAAAGAAGATCATCCGCGAAACGGTGCAACGCAACCGCGCGGTCATCACCGCGACGCAGATGCTGCAATCGATGGTGCGCTCGCCGATTCCGACGCGCGCCGAAGTGCTCGACGTCGCCAACGCGGTGATCGACGGCACCGATGCGGTGATGCTGTCCGAAGAATCGGCCGCCGGCGCGCATCCGGACAAGGCGGTGGCGGCGCTGCGCCGTATCTGCCTCGGCGCCGAACGCCAGTTCGAACCGAAGGAAACGCTCACCAAGGACGGGCACCATCTGGATCGCACCGACCAGGCCATTGCGCTGGCGGCGATGCTGCTGGCCAGCGAGATCGGCGTGCGCGCGATCGTGGCGCTGACCGAATCGGGCGCCACGGCGCAGTGGCTGTCGCGCTATCGCAGCGCGGTGCCGATCTATGCGCTGTCGCCGTTCGAGGATGCGCGTCGACGCATGCTGGTGCTGCGCGACGTGCAGCCGGTGAAGTTCACCCACGACACCTTGAATCCGGCGGTGTCCGCGCGCGAGGCGGTGCGCCAGTTGTTCGCCGCCGGCAAGCTGTCCGAAGGCGATCGCGTGGTGCTTACGCACGGCGACCACATCGGCAAGGGCGGCGGCACCAATACGCTCAAGCTGCTGTCGGTCGGCGCGGACGGCATGGTGGAAAGCCTGCGCGATCTGTAATCGATATCGATGGGTTCCCCAAACCCTCTCCTCGCTGAGGAGAGGGTGACGCGGCCAGTGCTGGCGCTTTTCCCTTTGGCTAGACTGACGCCACGTCCCCAGTCCTACATCGGAGGTTTCGCCATGCGCACGACGACTCGTTTCGGCCAATCCTTGGCGCTGGCCATGGCGCTGGCCGCCGCCCTGCCGGCGATGGCGCAGCAGGCGCGCAAGGTGGCGCCGGAAGAACTTTCCCACGACTGGTCGCTGTTGAACCGCGACGTCGCGGTGGACGTGCCCAACAGCGGCGTGAACATCTACAAGCCCAGCTGTATCGCGGTCACCTATGTGATCGGCACTGACGGCGTGCCGATGAACGTGCAGGTGGCCAGGATGGTGCCCAGCAGCGACCTGGGCAAGGCGGCGGTCAGCGCGGTGTCCAATTTCCGCTACGGCCCGTCGCTCACCAACAAAAACCATACGCCGGTCGCCACGTACTACGTCATTCCCTTCAATGCACCGGACGATCCGGCCAAGCGCGCGCAGGTGACGGCGCCCTGCAAGCTGCCGGGCTACGGCGAGGGCTGACCCCCGCCAGGGTGGGCTGCGAACGCCTCAATAACGGGTTGAGGCTATAATTGCGCCTTTTCTGCCCGCCCGCACGGGTGGCCTCCCACCTTGCGGCCTCGCGCCGCCAAAGTTTTACGGAGTCGTCCAATGAGCATTGAAGATCTCGAGAGCGTTGCCCTGGCCATGGTCGCGCCCGGCAAGGGCATCATCGCTATTGATGAGTCGACCAACACCATCAAGAAGCGCTTCGAGGCGGTCGGCATCGAGAACACCGAGGAAAACCGCCGCGCCTATCGCGAACTGCTGCTCACCGCGCCCAATCTCTCCGAGCACATCTCCGGCGCGATCCTGTACGACGAAACCATCCGCCAGTCCACCAAGGACGGCGTGCCGTTCACCCAGATCATGAAGAAGAACGGCATCATCCCCGGCATCAAGGTGGACAAGGGCACCGTGCCGCTGGCCGGCTTCCCCGGCGACGTGGTCACCGAAGGCCTCGACGGCCTGCGCGAGCGCCTGGCCGAATACGTGAAGCTGGGCGCGCAGTTCGCCAAGTGGCGCGCGGTGATCAACATCAGCGAAGACAACCCCAGCTCCACCGCCATCGAGGCCAACTGCCACGCGCTCGCCCGCTACGCGGCGCTGTGCCAGGAAGCCGGCCTGGTGCCGATGGTGGAGCCGGAGGTAATCATGGACGGCGACCACTCCATCGAAGTCAGCTACGAAGTGCACGAAGCCGTGCTGCGCAGCCTGTTCAATGCGCTGTACGAGCAGAACGTGCTGCTGGAAGGCACCATCCTGAAGGTCAGCATGGTGATTCCGGGCAAGGACGCGGACGAACAGGCCAGCGTCGAGGAAGTGGCCGAGGCCACCGTGCGCGTGCTCAAGACCACCGTGCCGGCCACGCTGCCGGGCATCGTGTTCCTGTCCGGCGGCCAGACCGACGAACAGTCCACCGCGCATCTCAATGCGATGAACCGCATGGGCCCGCATCCGTGGCCGCTGTCGTTCTCCTATGGCCGCGCGATGCAGCAGGCCGCGCTGAAGCTGTGGTCCAAGGACATGAAGGCCAACTACGGCGAGGCGCAGAAAGTGGTGCATGCGCGTGCCAAGGACAACGGCCTGGCCGCGCTGGGGCAGTGGAAGGGCTGATTTCTTCCCTCCCTGCGCAAAAAAAGAGCGCCGTAAGGCGCTCTTTTGCTTTTATCCCCTCTCCCCTTCGGGGAGAGGGTTAGGGTGAGGGGACAATCTTGCGAAGTTGCTACTTCGGCAGCTTTTTATTGAGGTGCGAGACCAGCCTTGGCCCCTCACCCTCTCCCCGGAGGGGAGAGGGAATGGTCACGCTCAGAAGCGGTATTCCGCCGCCACCGTGTACGCGTTGGTCTGCAACTGCACGCCACGGTCGCCACCACGGCTGGTACCGTCGTAGTAGTTGTAGTTCACGCCCACGCTCCAATGCTGGTCGATGTTGTAGCCCACGCCGACGCCGGCGTAGTAGCGGGTGCGCTCGAAACGCTCATAGCCCGGGTTGGCGGTGTTGGTCAGACCCTGGCCCTGCGCGTAGAAACCGCCGGCGCGCACTTCGCCGTACCAGTTGGGGGTGAAGTTGTAGCGCAGGTTCGCGCCGAGCGTCGGGCCGTACAGCTTGGAGCGGAACGATGAACCGGCTCCGTCACGCGCGTCGATCCGGCCCAGGTACTCATAGCCGGCTTCCACGCCGATCGAGGTTTCCGGATTGATCGCGAAGCGGTAACCGCCCTTGATGCCGCCGATGGCATCGCCATTGGAATCGTACGGGCCTTTGTTGATCTGGCCATAGCCGGCTTCAGCGCCGACGTACCAACCCTGCTGGGCCGTCTGGGCGGGCGCGCTCTGCGCGAACGCGGCGGGAACGGCCGCAAAACCCACGGCAGCCAGGGCAACAGCAAACAGCGTCTTCTTCATGGAGCTACTCCTTGTCATTCGGGGGTCGGGAAGCTCGGCACAGAGGGGGAAGCCGAGCGCCCGTACGCATGCTTGAGCGATGCGTAGCCCATCAGATAAGGACGCGTCCGATAGATTCAATACCGAACAGTACAGTATTAAGAGTTGATTAAGATTACGTGTCGAGAGGGATGGGCGGACACAGGTTCCACCCATCCCTGACCGTCAAAATCGATATTCGCCGGTAAGCGAAACGATGCTGCTGGAACGCTTGAGGGTGGCCGTTTCGCTGCCATCGCCCAGCCGCACCTTGCCCGCGTTGGCGTGGTAGTAGTCGTAGCTCACGCCCACGCCCCAGTGCTCGTTGATGTCCCAGCCGGTGCCCACGCCGGCGTACCAGCTGGCACGGCCGGCCTTGGCGGTGGTCACCACGCCGAGATCCTGGTCGGCGGCCGCGCCATACACGTGGTTGTAATCGTTGGCGTGAAAATAGCCGCCACGCGCCGACAGGTACCAGCCGGTGGTGAGGTTGATGCGGCCGTTGGCGCCCAGCAGCCAGCCGTGCAAAGCCTGAGTACTCGAAGTCTGGTCGACCTTGTCGCCGTTGAAGGTGTTCTGCAGCTTGAAGTTGCCCAGGTCCGCGTAGCCTGCCTCCAGACCCAGCGCCAGGTTCTGGCCCAGCTTCCAGCGATAGCCGCCGAACAGGCCGTAGCCGGTCTTGCGGCCGCGCTGGCTCTTGGTGACGTTGAAGTCGTTGCCGAAGTTGGCGCCGAAGCCGCCGTCGGCGCTGCCGGTGCGGCCGATGCTGCCATCGATGAACCAGTTGCCGGAACCGATCGGCTGCTCCGGCAGATAACCTGGCAGAGAGGCGTTACTAGGGGCGATGGCGTCGGAATGAGTGGGGAGATAGGTGATGGTACGAGCGTGTTGTGCCTGGGCATCCTGAGCCAACACTGGCTGAGTGATAAAGCAAGCCGCAGCTACGGCCGCGACGAAATAGGTCTTGCGCATGGAATGCTCCTGTTGTCTTTCTGTGTCCTGATCCGGATCGATAGGGGGGCGATCCGTGGAACGACTGCGGGGATGCAGCGCCGCTATTAGAAGGGAAGGCTTTTGAAAATCCGCGCGGCCAGCGGCCGGAATTAAGGACGCGTTTATCCCGTGAAATCAGGGCGATGTCGGCATCGGACGACAGAACGCAAACGATCGGCGACAATATTTCTTTTTGCGCCTGCCACGGAGATCCCCTGATGACGTCTCGCCGCGAACTCGCCAACGCCGTCCGCGCCCTTGCCATGGATGCCGTGGAGGCAGCCAAGTCCGGTCACCCCGGCATGCCGATGGGCATGGCCGATATCGCCGAAGTGCTGTGGAACGATTTTCTCAAGTACAACCCGACCAACCCGAAGTGGCCCAACCGCGACCGTTTCGTGCTCTCCAACGGACACGGCTCGATGCTGCAGTACGCCCTGCTGCACCTGACCGGTTTCGACCTGCCGATGGCCGAGCTCAAACGCTTCCGTCAGTTGCATTCGAAGACCGCCGGCCATCCCGAAGCCAGCGAAACGCCAGGTGTGGAAACCACCACCGGCCCGCTCGGCCAGGGCTTCGCCAATTCGGTCGGCCTGGCGCTGGCGGAAAAACTGCTCGCCGAGCATTTCAATCGCCCCGGCCACACCATCGTCGACCATCACACCTTCGTCTTCATGGGCGACGGCTGCATGATGGAAGGCGTGTCGCATGAAGCGGCCTCGCTCGCCGGCACCTGGAAGCTCGGCAAGCTCGTGGCGATCTATGACGACAACAACATCTCCATCGACGGTGAAGTGGAAGGCTGGTTCACCGACGACACGCCCAAGCGCTTCGAAGCCTACGGCTGGAACGTGATCCGCCACGTGGACGGCCACAATGCCGAGGCGATCAAGCAGGCGATCGCCGCCGCCACCGCGCAGAGCGACAAGCCCACGCTGATCTGCTGCAAGACCATCATCGGCTTCGGCGCCCCGCACAAGCAGGGCAAGGAAGAATCGCACGGCGCGCCGCTGGGCAAGGACGAAGTGGCCGCCGCGCGCGATGAACTCGATTGGCGCCATGGCCCGTTCGAAATCCCGCAAGAGATCTACGCCGCGTGGGACAAAAAGAAGATCGGCGCCGAGCGCGAGCAGCAGTGGAACGAGCTCTTCGCCAAGTACGAAGCGGCGCATCCGGAACTGGCCGCCGAATTCCGCCGCCGCATGGCCGGCGAGCTGCCGACCGACTGGGCGAGGCAGTCGCAGGCGTACGTGGAGAAAGTCCACGCCGATGGCCCGGATGTCGCTTCGCGCAAGGCCTCGCAGATGGCGCTGGACGCGTTCGGCCCGCTGCTGCCGGAAATGCTCGGCGGTTCGGCCGACCTGGCCGGCTCCAACCTCACCATGTGGAAGGGCAGCAAGAGCGTGACCGGCCCCGATGGCAACTACGTGCACTACGGCGTGCGCGAGTTCGGCATGAGCGCGATTGCGAATGGTCTCGCGCTGCACGGCGGTTTCATTCCGTACGACGGCACCTTCCTGGTGTTCTCCGATTACGCGCGCAACGCGGTACGCATGAGCGCGCTGATTCCCGCGCATTCCATCCACGTCTACACGCACGATTCGATCGGCCTGGGCGAAGACGGTCCCACCCATCAGCCGGTGGAACATCTTGCCTCGCTGCGCCTGATTCCGAACAACCGCGTGTGGCGTCCCTGCGATGCGGTGGAATCGGCCGTGGCGTGGAAGGAAGCGATCGAGCGCAAGCACGGTCCGTCCTGCCTGATCTTCTCGCGCCAGACGCTCAAGCATCAGCAGCGCACCGCGCAGCAGCTGGCCGACATCAAGCGCGGCGGCTACGTGCTGCTCGACCCGGCCGACACCAAGTTCAAGGCGATCCTGATCGCCACCGGTTCCGAAGTGGAGCTGGCGATGGAAGCGGCGCGCACGCTGGCGCAGCAGAACGTGCCGGTGCGCGTGGTGTCGATGCCGTGCACGGAAGCATTCGATGCACAGCCACTGGAATACCGCGAAGGCGTGCTGCCCGGCTGGTGCCGTGCACGCGTGGCGGTGGAAGCGGCCAGCGCCGATTTCTGGAGCAAGTACGTCGGGCTGGATGGCGCGGTGATCGGCATGACCACCTTCGGTGCCTCGGCGCCGGCACCGGCCTTGTTCGAGCACTTCGGTTTCACCGTGTCGCACGTGGTGGACGCGGTGAAGAAATCGATCGGTTGAGCTATCGCTCGCGCCCTCTCCTTTTGGGGAGGGCGTAGGTTGGGGTGCAAACCCTGATATATCCCCACGTTTTTGCTTTGCGCTCTTTACTCTGCAAAAACGAGAACTTTCATGATGGCGGACCGCTAAAAAAAGCCTCAAAGTCATTTCGGCGAAGGCCGGAATCCATGCTTCGTGCTGGCGATGGATTCCGGCTTTCACCCAGGTGCTCCCCGGGGAAAACATGAATCGCCAAGAAAAACCTCGACATGT